>Ga0102946_1000104_pt1 | contig 27966 bp, 19 predicted proteins | sample SalPon2A_A_D1_MG_FD_78209 | JGI IMG/M metagenome (GOLD analysis project Ga0102946, IMG submission 78209) | Soil microbial communities from South San Francisco under conditions of wetland restoration - Salt Pond MetaG R2A_A_D1_MG | ecosystem: Environmental > Terrestrial > Soil > Wetlands | place... | reverse complement strand
AACGCCTCGGTTGCAGGATTGACGCACCTTCGAACCGGTGCCCCTTACGGCATGAGTAAAGCCGCCATGATTCAGCTCACCCGCAATCTTGCAGTTGAGTGGGCCGAGGCGGGCATTCGCGTCAATGCAATCGCGCCCTGGTACATTCGAACGCCTTTGGCAGACCAGGTCTTAAAAGACGAGCAATACCGCCAGGAAGTCCTTGACCGCACCCCGATGGGTCGTGTTGGAGAAGTGGACGAGTGTGCCAACGCCATTGCGTTTTTGTGCATGCCAGCGGCAAGTTACATCACCGGACAGTGCCTGGCGGTGGATGGTGGATTCAGCGTTTTCGGATTCTGAAGAAAAAGGGCTCTGACCCCTTTAATCGCAAGAGTTGAGATGCGTTTTTCATTTAACATCATTATTCCTGCTTTATACTTCTCTTGCCCCTGATCGGAAAATAATAAATGCATTCTGACCCGCCTGAATCATCTAAACCGACCATGCTCGGGGAGTTGAAGCGACGTAAGGTTGTACGTACCGCCGGAGCCTACCTCCTGGTGTCCTGGGTGTTGCTGCAAGTGGCCGGTGCGTTGGAAGATGCGTTGGAACTACCATCGTCTTTTGATGGTTATGTAGTTGCCGCGCTCGCAATAGGCTTCCCGGTTGCCCTGGTGATCGCCTGGATTTTCGATCTGACTGGCAAAGGCATTCAGCGAACACCAACAACCACAGGTGCCTCCCGGGCACTGCCAAAACTGGCTGTGCCCATGCTTTTTCTGGGTTCCCTGCTTGGCGGCGGAGGTATTGCTGCTTACTGGTTTTTCACCACCGAAGAAAATGTCGCAGTCGATAGCGTGTTTTCAACAGAATTTGATTCGATTGCGGTTTTGCCGCTGACCGACCTCAGCAACGCGCAAGAACAGAACAATCTTGGTCTGGCAATTTCAGACGAATTACGCAATGTTCTTTCACGGGTGCAGGGAATCGGGGTTGCATCTCGTCCGTCATCTCTCAGATTTAGTGGTGACGACAAACCCGACGCCCCGACCATAGCTGAAGAACTGGGTGTCTCCCACATCCTTGAAGGAAGTATGCAGCAGGTTGCCGGAACTTTGCGAGTCAATGTTCAGCTGATTGCGGCAGATACGGACACACAGGTCATGTCCCGGGCTTTTAATCTGCCGTTTTCGGTGGATAATATACTGACCATTCAGGACGATATTGCCACTGAGGTGGTGGAGTCTCTGGGCCGGGAACTCGGACAGTCGGCAGAAGAAGCTCTTCGCTTCCTTGCGGCAAGCGGCACGGATAATCTCGAAGCCTACGAGGCCTATATACATGGCAGGCGGCTGTTTTTTAATCGCAATCGCGCTACTGATCCGGAAGATTTCGATAACATCACCAACGAACTGGAAAGGGCCACGCGTATCGATCCTGAATTTGGTCATGCCTGGGCAGCCCTGGCCATGCAGTACTACACATCGATAGCCTGGGGCAGTGATCAGGCCACCTACACCGAAAAGGCTCGTGAGGCAGCCAATCGCGCGCTGTCGCTGGATGAAAACCTGGCCCTGGCCCACGCCGTATTGGGCGTAAGTGCAACCCTGCCTGATGGACGCATCGATCGCACTGCCGCAATCAATGGCCTGACCCGGGCAATTGATCTTGATCCCATCGAGCCGACACTGCTTAGCTGGCGCGGCCAGCACTGGATAGAACTTGGTTTTTTTGAGCAAGGCATTCGGGACCTGGAAGAAACCATTGCGCTGACCATTGTAAATGGCGTGGCGAATTTCTGGGTGATCAATGCCTTTTTTCTTATGGGGGAAATTGAAAAGGCGCAGGAACGTTTGCCGGAAGGGACCCAAAACAATCGCCGGTTCCGAATTTTGCGTGCCATTGCACTGGACGATTCAGGTAACCCGGATGCTGTTCGCCGTGCTTTGCTGGAAGGTATGGGAGATGACCCGCTCCTGGTTGAGGTGGCTGACGCCCTGACAACCGACCCATATGACCATGATTCCGGATACGAAGCAGTACTGGAACTCGCTGCGAACGACGATGCTCTGACGCGTTTGGTCAATCGGCCATTAGTGCTTTATGTATTCAAACAATACGAAAAACTGCCCGATGAGCCACCACTTTCAGGCAGGCTCACCTGGTGGTATTCGGCCCATGAGGACTTTCTTGCATCTGCTGAACGTTATGAATACTTTGATCAACTCGGATTGAGTGATTACTGGTTCAAAAATGAATTTCCCCCGCGCTGCACTCTGGATGAATCAGAACAAGGATTCAGTTGTCGTTAGATCCCTCTGTATTTGTTCTGCATGGCAGGCCGACCACCTAAAGCTGACTGCAGGTTCCCTCTACTGGCTGCCACAGGTCGCTATAAGAATTGTCGGAGCAAAACGCCTGTAGAAACTTCTCCTGTTCCGCGAAACGGCGCGCACGCTGGCGCTCGAATACCGGGGTCATCTCCGCGTCGTCATACAAAAACCGGAGGTAGGTCAGGTTCGCGGGGATTACGTGACCGCGGTCGACCGCGCTGGTCAGGAGATTCACCGCCGATTGGCGATCGCCGGTAAGGTAAGCAGCGATCCCGGCCTCGAAATCGACGCAATCCCCCACCTCGCACTTGACGATGTCGGCATTGCGGAAGCGCTGCACGCTTTCCTGGAGTGCAGTAACCAGAGCTTCGCTTCCAGTCTCCTTGCTTGTAGCGCGGCGCGCTCTGATGAGCGCCAGCACTTCCCTGGCGCCGAACATGTTGTAATTCACTACGCCATCCATGTACGCCCAGTGATCTTCCAGGTAGGGAAGCGCACGCTCGAATTCTCCCGTAGCCGCGAGCGCCTCGCCAATGCGCCATTCGTGATCGAACTGCCAAAACCCACGCGGCTTCCCCTGCTCGAACTCCCGAAGGCGCGCCTTGGGTCGGCCAAGAAGTTCTAATACCCTGGCCTGTTCCGGGTCCGCCAGGGCCAGTGCATTTTGACCCATCCCCATTGTCGCCAGGTAAAAAGCAAAATTTCTATTTAGCCTCGGATTGGCGATCTCCTCGAATTCGGCCGCCAGTGCTGCCAGCGCGGCCTCCGCCCACCAGCCACGGTGAAACTTCATCTGAATCGACCTCGCGCGGTAGTGTGCGGGCGCCAGTGATGCCAGCTTCTGGAGTACATTCCTGGCTTCTTCAAACCGGCCCCGTTCCAACAGGGCGAAGGCATAATTCCCCGTCGCGCTTATCGCCAGCGGATCAGAGCGGACAGCCCGCTTCAACAATTCGAACGATTCCTCGTATTCTCCTTTCCAATGAAGAAGACCGCTCAGCCAGTTGGCGCCATCGGCGTAATTGGGATTGAGTGCGACCGCCCACCGAAAATGGAATATGGCCTGATCGAGGGTTGGCGTGGTTGCCAATACGTAAGCCATGGCGGCATGGCCCTCGGCAAGCCCCGGGTCGAGTGCCAGCGCGCGCTCTGCGTGGGGCCGCGCCCGGGCCAGCGCCTCGTCGTTGGGAAGCAGCCCATACTGCGTCTCCGATTGAAATCGCGTGGCGAGCGCGAGCCCCGCCTGTGCGGGGGCATAATCGGGATCGAGCTCGACCGCTTTGGTGAATTCGTCCAGCGCGCCTGCCATGGATTCCTCGGTGCGTTGCGCCATCAGGTACTGGCCCCTGAGATAAGCTTCGTAAGCCCGGGGGTTGGGTTCATGACTAACTTGCGTCTCGCCTTCGCCGGCGTCCCTGAGCTTGACATGCAATTGCTCTGCGACGTCCTCGGCTATCCCCGTCTGTAGTTCGAAGATGTTGTCGAGCGGGCGATCATAAGATTGCGACCACAGGTGGGTTTGATCGTCCGTGCGCACGAGCTGCGCTGTGACACGGGCCATGTTGTCATCGATACGGACGCTGCCCTCGAGCACGTGCGCGACATTCAGTTGCTGCCCGATAGTCACAATGTCGAAATCGGGATCCCGAAACGTGAACGAGGATGTTCTGGCGATCACCAGCAGGTTCGGAATCTGGGCCAACTGGTTAAGAATCTCTTCGCTGATTCCGTCGGCCAGATACGAGACTTCCGGGTCCGGGCTCATGTTGACAAACGGAAGCACTGCCAAAGAGTGCGCAGGTGGCGGAGTCGTATCGACGCGGACTGACCCTTCTTCGGGCTTCGAGTTGTCCAGTACCCACCAGACAAGCGCCGCTGCGAAGGATGCGGCGACCGCCGCCCCGATCAGCCACCGTCTTTGCGAGGTGTCTGTACCTCTCTTTGATCCCGCCACGGGTGCTATTCGCTCTACAGGGGATTCAAATATCAGACCCCGCCTGGGAACGGTGCGAATGATTGATCGATCATGATCACCGATGGCGTGGCGGATCTCTTTGAGGCACTGGTTAATGGAGTTTTCGGTGACAACCGCATCCCTCCAGATGTTGTCCATCAAAGAGTCCTTGCTGACCAACTCGCCCGGGTGCTCGACGAGCAGCAGCAGCATCTCAAAGGCCTGCTTGCGCAGTGGAATTTCCTCACCGTCACGTAACAATGCGCCACGGGATCTATCCAGCAGGAAATCCGCAAACAGGTATTGCCGGTGCGGGACCAGATCCAGATGCGATTCTGAATGAGATTGCTGCAAGCCAGGTGCTCTCCGAAGATTAAGGCGCTCATAAAAATACTAGCACGCCCGTGCAACGCTCACCCGTCGAAGTTTTCATGGAAATTTCAGCGATTTTTCATGCCTGGAGTTCGGGTAGCGATTAGCATTCGGCAGAGACACCGACGCTTATTAGAGCAGCTTAAGGGAGCAGACTTATGAGTTATTCGATTTGGTATAGAAATTTCATCGGCACATTCATAGTCTATGTTTGTCTTGCCACCGGCCTTGGCGCTCCAGGCATTTCGTCCGCGGATGAAACACCGCGAGCCAGGTTGGGTTTTGTGAACAACATCGTGGCGCCAACGCTGACTCCAGGCACCCGATACGACAACATCGTCAGTATCGGCTGCGGGTGGGCCTCCGGAGTGAACTTTGTGAATGGAATCGACTGGGGCACTGCGCTTCCCGCCATCTTTGATAATCCATCCAATGTTTACGACATTCTTACGGACCCGCAGTACTTCACCCCTTATGCAAACCGGTATGCGGTGCTGGTCACGGAAGCTCTGGAGGCCCGTGACGGCCATTCGATCAATCTCTTCGAGGTCGCCAAGTCAGGCCACACTTCGCCCTACGGCAAGATTGAAATCGACGAACTGGAAGATATCATCAATGACGAATTCGGGGGGCAACTCAGCGGTAACACCCTGGTGCTGTACGAATACGGCCCGCCGGATTTTATTCGGCTGATCAGCATGCTCTTTGACCGGGATCCCGCGCTCAACCCCATCTCGACTGCCGCCGGAGGTGAGCCGTTTCCGCCGGGGGCCTCGGCCTTCGGCGACTCATACTGGCAGGCGCGGTTTGCAGCAGACCTGGGCGGCGATCCCGCAGTGATCAACGATGTGTTGAATCGCTATTTCGGCCACTTTTTTCCCACCTCGACCGGCGCCGAGCCCTACGTGGACGAAACCGCGGTGCTTGGCCCGCCGAACAGCAATGACCTGACGGTGTCCGATCGCTTTTTTGCGAGCTACGAACGCGATTATCGGCGGCTCCTGGACAACGTGGCCAACAAGTACGGCGAGAGCGTAGACATAATCGCGGTCGGCAACGAAAACGTCTTTGAGGGGGGCGACAACTTCCGCCAATACGGCACCAGCGTTGACCAGGACAATAACGCCATCTACCCCTGCACGCTGTTGCCAACGCTGTTCGGCTGCAGGCCCGATACGATTGCCACCCCGGAACTCGGCATCGACGACGGGTTCGTTCATCCCTTCGCAAATCATCTCGAGTCGCTCGCGAACTTTTACAACCAGCGCATGCGGGTCCAGGCCAGGCGCGAGGGTGTGAGCCTGATCAATGTTGTCGAACTCTTCTCGGGCCATCATTCGCGTTTCGATGACCCGGCTTCGCCCTACTATGTGGAAGAAGACCCGACCTACTGGGCCTACATGGCCGAAATCAACGCCCTGGGCCAGGAAGTGGTTGCGGACGTCATGCTTCACATCCTCAACAGCGGCAAGCCGTTGTACAAACGCAAGCACAGCGATGTCTTCAGGACGAGGGCGCTGGCCAACGAGTTTCCTGGCGTATTTGGCTACTGAGAGGTTGCCGGAATCACCCGTGGATAAACCACAGGAAAAAACAGTCATGACTTTAATTTCGAAAAATGTGAAAACCGGTTCGATCCTTTCACTCCTGCTTCTGTTACCAATGCCGGTTCATGCGGACAGCCCGGCGGATGTCGAGGTACTGACCGCGGCCGGGACGTTTCTGACCAGCCGCCTTGGCGTCAACGCCGACGGTATGGCGTCAAGCTGGTGTACCCTGCAAATCCGATAAATAAAGGGGTCAGAGCCCTTTAATGGAATGCATCGGCCCGGCTTATGGTTTTTCTTGGCGCTGCCGCTTCACGGATGGCGACGCGGTAATACTGAACATCCTGTTTGAGGAAGGTTTATGCAAAAGGCAATGCAAGCGTTGATCCTGTCAGTGTTGTTGCTGGGCGGGCTGTTTACGTCTCAGCCCTCCTCAGCCGATGCGATACGCATCATGCCGTTTGGCGATGACTGGACAAAGGGCCGGTGGGGCCATGTCGGCTATCGTTACCCGTTGTGGTTCATGCTGCAGGATGCAGGCTTCGACGTTGATTATGTAGGGCGCGTAATGGCGCCGCAGGAGCCAGTCAACACGGACTGGTACCCTGGGTATTTGACCACCTTTGATCGCGATCACGAAGGTCGGGCCGGGACGCTATCTTCAGTCCTGATCGCCTCGGCTGACAGGGCTGCCGAGACTTACCAGCCACACGTTGTGCTCCTGATGGCCGGCGGGTGGGACATCTACCAGTTCGGTCCAGGAGGAGTGTCGACGACCAGCAACAATCTCCCGCTGATCATTCAAGCCTTTCGTGATCATGTCCCCGATGTGATCTTTCTGCTATCCACCACGCCACCCTGGTTGGCAAGGCTGGATGGGGACCCCGTCAACACCGAGTACGGCGCGCCTCTTGCCGCGGCCCAGAGGCAAGTGGTGCTCGACAATGACTCGCCGGAATCGCCGATTTACCTGATTGAAAATTTTACCGGTTTCAATACCAGCACCATGCTCGGGCCGGACCAGCTTGCACAACCCAACCTTACGGGAGAAAACTGGATGGCGGGCAATTTTTTTGAAGTGTTGGAAGACGTCCTGCCCGACATCGACACCGGTGCTGGAGAAGGTTTTTCGATCAATGCAGGTCTCAACGATGCGTGGTTCAACCCGTCGACCCCCGGGCAGGGCGTGTTTCTGACCGTATTTCCCGACATTGAGATGATGTTCCTGGCGTGGTTTACGTTCGACACCAGCCGCCCTGCCGCTGGCGTCGAGGCCGTTGTGGGTGAGCCCGGACATCGCTGGCTGACAGCCTTTGGCCCTTATACCGGTAACGTAGCCGAGCTTGAAGTGGAGTTGACCTTTGGTGGTGTTTTCAATAACGGGGTTCCGGCGCCACAGCAACAGGCAGACTACGGGGAGATCCTGATTGAATTCGAGGACTGCGCCAGCGCGTCGATGAGCTACGATCTATTCGGGGCCGGGGTTTCGGGCATCGTCCCCCTGCAGCGTATCGCCAACGACAACCTGGAAGCATGCGAGACCCTGAGCCAGCCGGCTGGCGATTAGGATGCGGGCGGCCCGACGAAGTCCAGCCATCCGACCCAAAGCGGATCGTCGTGCAGTGAGATTAGAAAAAGTGAAGAAAGCGTAAGTTGAAGGTGCGGCGATACCGGAACTTCCGTCATCTGGTCAAGAATCCTGAGTCGCGCCTCATCGAGATAATCGAAAGCCCGGTTGCTGTCGCCTCGATAGGTCCGGATTTCGGCAAGCCTGTTGCAAACTTGGCGCCGCTGCACCCGCCATTGCGTTTTTGTGTATGCCAGCGGCAAGCTACATCACTGGACAGTGCGTGGCGGTGGATGGCGGATTCAGCGTTTTCGGATTCTGAAGCCACCCTCTGGCTTTACTAAAAGACTCCAAATCAAGTTATGCTCTGACCCCGTAAATCAATAAATGGTTTATGCGCTTTTTCGATAAGCCGGGAGAGAATGTTGGCCGACATATTTATTTCCTATTCACGAAGTGATCATGAGCGGGTGGCGCGTCTGGCGGAAGCACTGCAATCAGACGGTTACGCCACGTGGTGGGACAGCGACCTGGCCGGAGGTGTCGAGTACTCGCGGGAAATCGAAACGCGCATCAATGCCGCAAAAGCCGTCCTGGTGGTGTGGTCCAGGCAATCCGTCGAGTCCACCTGGGTCGCAGATGAAGCGGAACTTGCTCGCGACGCGGGCAAGCTGATTCCACTGGTCATCGACGACATACAACCCAAGATCGGATTCCGCCAGTTCCAGTCCATCGATTTCAGTCACTGGAACGGCGATGTTCGGGCGCCCTGCCTCGCCACACTCAAGCGCGCGCTCGACCGTTACATGGAACCGCAGCAGCCTGCGACCACATCAGCCAACCACGAACAGCCCCGGGGCGATGAACCCGTGAAGCTGGATCTGGCTGCCCTTCAATCGGCGCGACCGGCGCTGACACCCCTGGTCGGGCGCGAAGACGAGCGGGAGGTGATCAGGACCTGCCTGGACAGGGCCAGGGCCGGGCAGGGCGGTGTTTTATTCATCGGAGGCGAGCCCGGTGTGGGCAAAACGCGACTTGCCGAGGAATGCCTGGCGCTGGGACAGGAGCGCGAGATGCTGTCCCTGGTGGGTCATGCTTACGAGGAACGAGGCGAGCCCTTTATTGTTGCCGTGGAAATTATCGAAGCGCTGATGCGCGTGATGCCCGACCCTGTACTGCGGAAACTCCTGGGGGACAGCGCGGCGGAGGTCGCACGGCTCGTTCCGAGACTCAGGGACCGCTTTCCCGATATTCCTTTGCCGGTTGAGCTCGCCCCGGAACAGAGACAGCGCTACCTTTACAACGCCATGCTGGATTTCACCCGGCGACTTTGTAATACGGTGCCATGCGTCATCCTGCTCGATGACCTGCACTGGGCAGACGAATCGAGCATGAACCTGCTGGAGTACATTGCGCCCAATATTGGCGACCTGCCACTGCTGTACGTGGTCACCTATCGCGACGTCGCCGCGGACATGGGCGCGCCGTTCCGCCGTGCCCTTGCAAATCTCGGTCGCCTCCAGAACACGAGCAACATCGCGCTGAAGCAACTCACCATCGACGACATCGCTGCATTGCTGGCCAGGCTGGGCCGCCCGGACCCGCCCGACAGCCTGGTGGAGATCATCTTTGCGCAATCGGGCGGCAATGCGCTGTTTGTTCAGTCTGTCTACCAGAGTCTCGCCGAGGAAGACCGCTTGTTCGACGCCAACGGTGACTGGCGCACCGACATTTCCCGATCGGAACTGGTGGTACCCGACGACATTCGCCTGATTATTGAGCAGCGAGTCGATCGCCTGGACGATAAAACGCGAAAACTCCTCGTTATGGCGGCGATTCTTGGTCTGCGTTTTGAACCGGACATGCTCGAGGAAGCCCTTGGGTGCGACGATGACGAGGTGCTCGATGGCATCGAGGAAGCGGAGGCGGCCAGGCTGATTTTCCCCACCTCCGGCCATGCAGACGCCCGTTACGAATTCAGTCACGCGTTGGTGCGGCAATCCCTGCTGGATGTGACCACACCGCTGCGCCGGGAGCGAATGCACCTCAAGGCAGCAACCGCGGTGGAAGCGCTGTTTGGCGAAGAACCGGCGCGTGCCGCTGCAGTGGCCGGACACCTGATGTCGGCGGGAAGACGCGCTGACCCTGAGAAAATCACACGTTACCTCATGATCGCCGGCACCCATGCCAGCAATGCGCTGTCTTTCGAGGAAGCCATCCTGCACTACGATGCCGCCCAGGACAGGACACCCGAATCGAATCACCACGAGCGTGCCATGATTCTTGAGAGACGCGGCTACGCCCACCGCGCCCTCGGTGACTGGCCTCAGTCGGAGCGGGACTGGCTCCAGGCACTGGATCTGATGGAAGACACAGACGACATAGACCGGCGCTCCAGGATGGCCTGGGAAGTGGGCTTCCAACTGGCCTGGCAAAACCGCCTGGCCGAGGGCACGAAACTGCTGGAGAAAACCCTGGAGCAGGTCGGTGACGAGCCGAGCAGTGCCCGGGCGCGTCTGCTGGCGCTGCTGGGTCACTGCCGAACCAACAGTGGCTTCATGGAAGAGGGTGACGCACTGCAACGCGAGGCCATCGAGATGGCCCGGGCACTGGATGACCTTGCACTTTTGTGCGGCGAAGTGATGTTCTCCCGGCTTTACTACTTCCAGCACACCTTCAACGTACGTGCTTACCTGGATGCCATCGACGAGACACGGGCGCTGCAGGAGACTCACGGCTCGCCTTCCGACAAATCCATGACGGTGGGCAATGCCGTCGTGGCCCTGGCGTGCGCCGGGCAGTTCGAGCGGGTTCGATCGCTTCATGCAGAGGTGATGCCCCTTTCCACAGCCTGGGGCGACGTTGGTACCGCCGCCCAACTGGAATTGTTCGACAGCGTCGTCGATGCCGCGACGGGGCATTTTGAAAAGGCGCGGAAACGTCTGAAAAGCGTGGTGGAAATGTTTCGCAACGCCGGTATGCCCTGGGGATCCCCCGTCAGCGCAATGGCGGCTGGGCTGGCGATCCTGACTGGCGACTGGGAAGCGGCCGAAACGGAAATCCTGGAAGCTGTCGACAAGGCTGTCGATTGTCCGACCTTTAATGGTCTCGAATCCTGCCAGCTGGTCTATCTGCGCACCCTGATGGGCGATTCGCGGGCCCACGAACTGCTGGACCGGTACGAGGCACTCTTACCCGTCCGCGGGCAGCTAAACAGTGTGGGATCGTGCCATATGCTGCTGTTCTGGGTGGAGAGTGCCGCGTTGCTGGGCGAACACGAACGCGCAGCGCAGCAATATGAATCGGTGGTCGACCTGCTCAGGCGCGACGCCGTCGCCTGTTACTTCCCCAGGCTGATCGAGCGAATCGCAGGCATCGCTGCCATGGCCGGCGAGCAATATGACAAAGCCCAAAAGCACTTTGAGGCTTCCCTGGAACGCGCCGAAGCGCTGAATTTTGTCAGCGAACTGGGAGATACACGACGTTGGCACGCGATGATGCTGCTGCAGCGCCAGGCGCCAGGTGACCGTAATGAGGCGGTAAGGATGCTGCGCGAGGCCATCGCAGTGTACAAGGAGTATGGCATGCCGAAGCACGAGGAGATGGCGCAGGTGTTGCTGGATAATGAGTAGAGGGCTCCGACTTCTTTAATGTTCACCGGAGCTGATGACATTTCGATCACCAGGAAATTCCGGGGACAGTTTACTTAATCGAATTTTGTTCGAAATGAGTAAACTGTCCCCCGATTACCTTACTCGTAACGCAAAGCCCGTACTGGATTTGAACGGGCGATCCGAAACGCGTGCGTGGCCACCGTACCCCAGGCAAACATCATGGCAACCAGGCCGGACACGAGCAATATCGGAATGGTGGTTCCAATGCGTTCTGAAAAGAAATTCAGATACGTTTGAGATGCCAGGTAGGACAGTGGCAATGCCACAAGCAATGCCCACAGCACGGGCCTGGAAAATTGCCAGACCAACAGGCCTGCAATTTGTGGTGAACTGGCACCCATCACCTTGCGTACTCCTATTTCCTTGGTGCGTTGCGCGGCCATGAATGCAGCCAAACCAAACAGGCCGAACAGGGCCAGTGCCAGGGCAATAAAAGCGAAGCCGGCCAGCGAGAGGCTCATGATTTTCAGAATGCTGTAGACGTCGTTGAAAACCTCGTCCAGGAATCGTCCCTGGATGGGATAGTCTGGTATGACGTCTTTCCACACTTTTTCGATCTGGCTGATGGTTTCCATCATGTTTCCGCCACTGATTCTGACGGAACCAATGCGAACACGGTCATCGTAGAAATACATCCAGGGCTTCAGTTCGTTAAACAGGCCTGTAATGTTTTGAGTGGGTACCACGCCAATGATCACGTATTCCTCGATGGTGCCACCATCTTCTATGTTGTAGAACCGTTTGTTGACGGCATCGGCCGGGCTGCTGAAACCAAGTTTCTGCACAGCGAGTTCATTGATCAGCACGTGTGCCACCACGGTTTCGTCTGTCCGCAGGTCGGTCGACATGGCTTCACTGAAATTTCGGCCGGCCAGGATATCTATGTCATATGAATCGAGAAATTCAGGCGTCATGCGTAATGTCTGCATGACGAATTTGCCCGCCTCGTCACCATCGATGGCCGTGACGTTGCCCCCTGTGCTGTTCTGCTCATAAGGCACCTGGCTTGAGTACGAAACGTGCTCCACATTGGGTAAGGCTTCGAGCTCCAGTCGCAACGTTTCCAGTCGCTCCTGGATTGTGTCCACGCCCAGACGCTGTAAAACGTAGACTTCTGACCGGGGGAACTCGTAACTGTCCTGCTCCACCTTCTGGTTTTGAACATAAACAATGGAAACCAGCGATAGCATGAATGCGGATATGGCGAACTGGGCGCCGATCATGATGGCCCTCATCCGTGTGCCCTTGTTTCCCTTGCGTGCGGTATCGCGTAAAGCCTCAATGGGTGTGGCCCGGGTGATTAGCCAGGCCGGGTAAAGGCCTGCGCCTGTTCCTACAAGGACCACGGTCGCAGTCAGGAACGGCAATGTAGACAGGTAGTTCAACGTCAGGACCTTCCCCGCGGCATTGTTGAACAGCGGAATGATGACCTCGAGTATGGCGATTGCCAGGACCATGGCCAACGAAGCAATGACCAGGCTTTCCACGAGGAATTGCGCCAGTAATTGCACCCTTCCAGCACCCATGGTTTTGCGCATACCCACCTCGCGTGAGCGACCTAGCGATTGGGCGGTTGCCAGGTTGGTGTAGTTCACACAGGCCACCAGCAGAACCAGGAAGCTGAGCAACTGGATGACGGTCACCACCGGCATGCCAAAGGCGTCCCAGACCGACAGGTTGGCGTGGCTTAATGGCACGACCCAGAAATTTGCCAGGTCTTCCTTGTTGGAATCAGGCAGGCTGCGTTCATACAGCGCGTCCATCTGGGCTTGTAACCATGCCAGGTCCAGGTGTTCCGGAATCATGACATAGGTGAAGTCACCCATGGACAGGTTATTGAAATTGCCAGCCTCATCGAAATCTTCCATACGGGTCAGTGCACGAATGGGCATCACTATTCCAAAACCAGCTTCCACTATTGGAAGCGAATTGAAGTGACTGTTGAGGGGGATGTCGCGAGTCACAGCCGTGACCCTGAAGTCGTATTCGTTGTCCAGCGTGATAATTTCGCCCATGACATCGCTGCGGCCAAAGAACTTAATGGCCGCGGATTCCGTCAACAGGACGCCGGATGCGTCGTCGAGTGCAGAGGCATCGCCATGCAGGTAATGGAGATTAAAAATGTCCAGGAGTTCAGGGTCAGCAAACCGAATCGCTTCGTAAAAACCGTTTTCTCCGCGGGTGACCAGGTACTCACTAATGATCGTGCGCGCTACGGAGTCGACATCTGATAACTCGGCCTCGATCATCGGTCCGATGGCCGTGTAGATGGTATTGAGTTTGTCTATGCCGATATTTAGTCCGGGCGCGGCCGTTGCACCGATCGTGTAGGTGCGGTCCACGTTTGTGAAAAATGAATCATGCTCACGTTCGTAGCTGACCAGCAGGCCCCCGAACACGAAAATGACCAGTCCAATTGCCAGGCCCGTGATGTTCATGAGCGCAAACAACTTGTGTTTACGCAGATGTCGCAGAGCCACTATTACGTTATTCCAGAACATTGTTTTTACCTCGCTCCGTTAATGCCCTTCAGGCGGCACGCGTGCTTTCGGTCACCACGTGACCATCGAACAGGTTGACCGTGCGATGTGCATAATCGGCATGGGCAGGAGAGTGGGTCACCATCACAACGGTGGTGCCATCGGAATTCAGTGAGCGGAGCATCTCCATGACCTCCTGGCCATGCACGGAATCCAGGTTGCCGGTGGGCTCATCCGCCAGAATAAGCGGCTGATCACCGACGACGGCACGTGCCACGGCTACCCGCTGTTGCTGGCCACCTGAGAGCTGGCCAGGCATGTGCCTGGCCCGGTGCGCAATACCCATACGGTCCATTGCCTCGGCCACGCGTCGCTTGCGTTCGGCTGAAGGCATGTTGTGGTAGAGCAGAGCGAGTTCGATGTTCTCTGCAACACTCAGCTCATCAATCAGGTTGAAGCTTTGAAAAATGAAACCGATGTTGGTTTTGCGCAGAGCGCTGCGTTGCGTTTCGTTGTATCGGGCGATGTTTTCATCGAAAAACCAGTAGTCGCCATCAGTGGGGTTATCCAGCATGCCGATGATGTTCAACAGGGTGGATTTACCACATCCGGAGGGTCCCATAATCGCCACGAAGTCGCCCTGGTTGATTTCCAGGTTGACCCCGTTCAGTGCGACAGTTTCGACCTCTTCGGTTCGATAAACTTTGTACATGTCGTGAAGTTTCAGCATTGCAGGTCTCTCTTATTGAAGTTGATGTTCAGTATCGGGATTGTCATTAGTCGGCACTCAGGTTCAGGCGATCCAGGCCGGCATAGCCTGTGTACGCTGAGGTCACCACGCGTTCACCGGCCTCCAGCCCTTCAAGGACCTCGATAAAATCTGTGTTACGGCGTCCTAATTGGACCATTCGTTTAATCGCTTCACTGCCGTCTGCCGAGACCACGAATATCCAGTTGCCGCCTGTTTCCTGGTAGAAGGCACCATTTGGAATGAGCAGGGCATCAGTGTTGTCACCCAGTTCCAGCCTGGTCTGCAACGTTTGGCCCCGGCGCAGGCCTTCAGGTGCCTGGTTAAATTCCATGTCGACCTCAAACTGGCCATCGTTAACCTGTGGATAGATCTTGGAGACGGTCAACTGAAGTTCGCGACCCTGATGCAAGGCGGTTGCCGTTTGTTCAAGGTCGACGCGGCCGAGGTAGTACTCGTCGATAAAAACGCTGAGCTTGTAGCCATCCGGATCGTCGATCTGGCCCAGGCGCCCTCCGCGGGCAATGGATTGCCCAACTTCAATGTTGAAGCCGGATAACTTGCCGGATACCGGCGCACGAATGTTCAGGTCATCCAGATTCTGGCGCGCAAAACCAAGGCTGTTTTCCAGTTGCTCACCAGCATCCTTGAGCTGCCTGAGTTGTTGTTCCTGCAGATTGGCATCGGTGGCCTGGCTCTCCAGGGTGACTTCACGCCGGTCCTGGTAGTAGGTGAGTTCATCACGCAGATCATCGAGTGTGGACTGGGCAACCAGGTCCCTCTGAGCCAGGTCTTCCTGTCGTTCGATGGAGCGCTCAAGACGTTTTATCTGGTAATTAATATCCACCAGGTTGCGTTTGTGGGACAGGCGGTTTTGTTCCAGCTGCAACTCGATCGTTCGCATGTTATTGAGTTGTTCGGTGACGGCTGCCTCTCGTCCGAGCACTTCCAGTTGCAGGTTGGTATTGGAGAGTACGGCAATGGATTGGCCGACCTCCACGAGGGTTCCATCCTCGATCAGAACACTTTCCACGCGGCCACCTTCGATGGCATCCAGGTAAACGGTGCTGCTGGGGACAAGGCGCCCGCGCAAGGGCACGAAATCTTCATAGGTGCCGACAACCACTTCTGAAATGGCAATTCGGCCGGTATCGACGTTCAGGCTGCGCCCACCCAGAATTTCATTGGCCAACCACCACGCAAACAGCAAGGCAGCCAGTCCGGCCAATGCGTAAATCAGCTTTTGACCCATGTGTGTTTTCTTCTCGACAATTCGATCCATGCCCTTGCCGGAAATTTCGCTTCCGGCGATGGGGTTTTGCCTGGAGAGCGTGCTGACTGTATTCATGTTTTGACTGTTCCTGATTATTCGAGGCTGTCTCCCTTATACATGCAAGGATCGTGCCGGGTTGTAGGTTATTGAATTATATGGGCCGATGCGTGCCAAGACTGTCCGGGCTGTACGAAATCGGACAGTAGGAGTAAGCTTTCGAGCGAACCTGAATTGAGAAACAGATGTGACACAACCTGGAAAAATACTGATTGTTGATGATGACCAGGACATCCTGACAGCCGGCCGGCTTCTTCTGCGGCGTCACTTCGACCAGGTTGACACCTGTAAAGAGCCCTCCCGCATTGAAGAGCTCATGGCCCAGGAGGAATACGACGTCATTTTGCTGGACATGAATTTCGGGCCGGGTGAGTCGGGTGGTGAACAGGGAATGAAATGGCTGGCCAGGATTCTTGAGGACGATCCACAGATGGTGGTGGTGATGATCACGGCGCATGCCGGATTGGAGACTGCTGTCAGGGCAATGAAGGAGGGTGCCAGCGATTTCATCGAAAAGCCCTGGCAAAATGAAAAAATGGTAGCGACAGTCTCCTCGGCTGTTGAGTTACACCGGACACGAACTGAATCTGCAAACCTTCGAAGCACGAACAAGGTCTTGCGTGATGCGGTTACTTCATCGCCTAACCTGATTGTGGGGGAATCCGACGCCTTACAAGAGGTGATGTCACAGGTGGAGCGTGCTGCACCCACTGATGCCAATGTCCTGATTCTGGGTGAAAACGGAACCGGCAAGGAATTGATTGCGCGTGAACTCCACCGTAAGTCAAAACGGTCAGACCAGGTTTTTCTCTCGGTCGATATGGGTTCGATCAGCGAGACACTGTTCGAATCTGAATTGTTCGGTCATCGAAAGGGTGCGTTTACCGATGCCAACGAAAGTCGTTCGGGTCGCTTCCAGGCTGCAAACGGCGGGACGCTGTTTTTGGATGAGATCGGAAACCTGCCGTTGCATCTTCAGGCCAAGCTTCTCAGCGCCCTGGAACAACGCCAGGTCACACCCTTGGGCGAAGACAAGCCACAGAAAGTGGACGTGCGAGTCATCGCCGCTACCAATCTCGACCCTGCGTTGTTAAATGATCCGGAAACTTTTCGACAGGATCTGTTATTCAGACTCAACACCCTGGAAATTGTGGTTCCGCCGCTTCGTGAACGAACGCAGGATATTCTTCCCATTGCACAACACTACCTTGATCGCTTTTCACAAAAATACGGACACACTGAACGAAAATTTTCAGTAGCGGCCGAGCAGGCGATGGTAAAGGCACCCTGGCCCGGAAATGTTCGTGCCTTGCGTCACGCGGTGGAACGCGCGGTGATCATGGTTGCCGGGGAAGTGATCGAGCCGTTGGACCTGGGCCTGGATTCTGCGCCTGGGAAGGCGTCTGAAGTCTCGGTGATTCCAACCGTTCATACGCTGGACCAGATGGAGAAATCGATGGTCGAGCTGGTGCTGCGAAAACATGGCTTCAACATCTCAAAGTCTGCCAAGGAACTGGGCCTGACCCGGGCTTCCCTGTACAGGCGAATGGAGAAGCACGATCTTTAAGCGGTTTTCCACCGGTCTTGCCGTGCGTTTTGTCGCACTCTTTCTGGCCATGTTAGCTACAACCTGGCTGTTGCTTTTACCGGGACACCCGGCAGGCGCGCTGGTGGTTGCCGCTATTTCGGTGGGCCTGGTATTTAATCTCTGGTATTTCGTAATGCGCAGCAATCGGGAAACTGCGCGATTTCTTGATGCAGCACGTTATGCAGACTTTTCCCAGCGATTCAGCCTGGAAGGGAGTGGTTCTGGTTTTTCGGAACTCGGTACAACATTCAACGACATCCTGGCTCGCATGCGGGAGCAATCACGGAGCCAGGCAACGGAGCTTCGCCGTCTCCATGCCTTGATTGAACACATTCCAGTGCCGCTACTGACCCTTCACGTTGATGGTGCTGTGACCCTGCAAAACAATGCATCGAGGCGTCTTTTGGGTGCTCATCATGTGACCCGGATTGAAGACCTTGGTCAGTTCGGCGAGGGTTTCCAGGCGGCACTGTCTGATGCTGTACCTGGCGAGCGGGAATTGGTGACATTCACCATTGATGGTGTCGAATACAACCTGACGCTCGCCACGACAGAGATCAGCGTTGCCAACAGGACGGAACGCCTGATTTCGCTGCAGGATATCCAATCAGAGCTGGATGCCACGCAAGCAGAGGCCTGGCATGACCTTGTGCGAGTGCTGACTCATGAAATTATGAATTCCATCACGCCCGTGACCTCTCTGGCGGCGACGGCGGCTGAATTGAGTTCGGATGTCCTGGAAAAGACCGGAACTGACTCACCTTGCTCGGAGGATGTGGCCGACTTACACAATGCAATCAGTACCGTTGCCCGACGTTCCGACAGCCTTGTCCGTTTCGTCAATAACTACAGGCAGATCACCCGCATGCGGCCCCCGGAAAAGAGCCGGGTGCCTCTTGATGATCTCTTCCAGGCTGCTACCAGCCTGGCCCAGGCCGAATGGAATGATCGCAAGGTGATAGTGGAAACGCATGTCGATCCAGGTGGGTTGGACGTGTTGGCAGATCGTGACTTGCTCGAGCCCGTACTGATCAATTTACTGCGGAATGCCTGGCAGGCGACCCGCCAGGAGGAATCGCCGAAAATCCAGCTCTTGGGGCGTCTGAATCGTCGTGGCAATGTCATCATCGAGGTCATCGACAATGGCGAGGGTGTGCCGCGTGAATTAGAAACCCGAATCTTCATTCCTTTCTATACGACCCGGCCCGACGGTTCGGGCGTCGGTCTGGCCCTGGCGCGTCAGGTCATGATTACACATGGTGGATTCATCAGGGTTGCCCGTGCGGACGGCGGTGGTGCCAGGTTTACACTCATTTTCTAACGTGAGTCTTAATCCAGCTGGAATCAGCGGAATCAGTGGAATCAGGGAATCAGGGGACAGTTTACTTATATCTCACGATTCAAAACGACTTTCTCCTGCAGATTTGAGTCCCTTTGTCTCTGCAACTTCCAGGAAAATTCGAAGATAATAGGGGCGTTCTAAATTTCGAGTCAGCAGGATGCCCCGCATCGCCAGATTGGTTGTTCCAGGCTATCCTCATCATGTCACCCAGCGTGGCAATCGCAGGCAGAGAGCTTTCTTCAATTCACAAGACTATCTGGCGTATCTGGAGCTTGTAGCCAGTGCAAAAGAAGAAACTCGCTGTGAAATCCGGGCATATTGCCTGATGCCCAATCATGTGCATTTTGTCATTGTTCCTGAACACAAAGACGGCCTTGCCGATTTGTTTAAAGAAGCGCATCGCCGCTATACACGCAGAATCAACTTTCGCGAAAATTGGCGAGGCCACTTGTGGCAAGAGCGTTTTCATTATTTCGTCATGGACGAGAAACACCTCAATGCCACGGTAAGGTACGTTGAACTGAACCCTGTTTCAGCCGATCTTTGAAGCCGCGCAAGCCTGGTCGAAAACCAATTAAGTAAACTGTCCCCTGATATCGTATCTTTTAATTATGGAATCACCAATCACTGAAATGGTGGCAGAAACCGCTGCCTATACTTCTGCGGACGTAACCCTGCTGGCAGCCTATGTGCTTCTGGCTTTGCTGTTTTCATTTCTTTGTTCGGTGGCCGAGGCCGTGTTGTTGAGCATGACACCGTCATTTATTCACCAGGTACAGTCTGAATCTCCCGGCAAGGGCTTACTGCTGGCTAAGCTGCGGCTGGAGAATGTAGACCAGTCGCTGGCTGCCATTTTGACCCTCAACACCATCGCCCATACGGTTGGAGCTGTGGGTGCAGGCGCACAGGCAACCAAAGTGTTTGGAAACGCCTGGATCGGAGTGTTCTCAGCAATCATGACCCTGTTGATCCTGTTTTTTTCCGAGATCATTCCCAAGACTATCGGTGCTATCTACTGGCGTGGTCTGGCGCGGCCGACTGCATTTTTCGTCAACGGCTTGATCAGACTGCTGTACCCCTTGATCTGGGTTTCCGAGCGCCTGACACGGTTGATTTCCCGCGGAAAAGCCATGCATATTTTCAGCCGTGACGAGTTCTTAGCCCTGGCGGACGTGGGAGAACAAACCGGACACATTGGCCGTCACGAATTACGCATTTTCAGAAACCTCTTTGAGCTCCGTGGCTTGCGGGTCATGGACATCATGACGCCCAGGATTGTGATTAACTCGCTGGCCCAGGGCCTGACCCTGGCCGAGGCTTCCGAAGAAGTCACCGGCAAGGCATTTTCCCGCTTTCCATTGATCGACGGCGACATCGATCACGTCACGGGTTTCGTCCTCAAGCAGGATATCCTGGGTGCAAACCTCACGGGCGATGGTGACAAAACGCTGGACACCATAAGACGCGATATACGAGCGGTTCCGCAGACCGCATCCTTGCCTGTGCTGATGGAATCTCTGCTCAAAGAGCGGCAATTGATTGCCCTGGTGGTTGATGAATATGGTGGCACTGCCGGGCTGGTAACGCTCGAAGATATCGTCGAGACTTTGCTCGGCATGGAAATCGTTGATGAAATGGACGAAGTCAGCGACATGCAGGCATTGGCCAGAAAGCAATGGGAGCGGCGAGCCCAGGCGCTGAAGGTGGAAATAGCATCTAAAGCTCAGGAGCCGGAATAGGAATCGATAGTCAATTAAATATGCAAGGCGTACGGCCCGGAAAGAACGAACTGTGTGGTGAATATTTGGAGTCAGAATAAATACTATATACTGACGTTGCGCTTTGCCTTTGGCCCGCTATTGAGATGACGCTAACGCTGGCCCGTGAGCTGTTTGACTTCACGCCGTAAGCGTTCATTTTATGTCTTGATATACTGAAATTGGATGGTGCAGGGATAAGAGCGTGATGGGGGTGTCTTGTGTACGCACCCAGGTTTCAACACATTTTTCTTGGAGGCAGGTCAATCATGAAATCCATTCTGGTGCTATTGGGCGTGATCATTATTTCTTTTATCCCACAATCTTCTCAGGCGCAGGGTCTGATTGAATGTGCTGTTCTGGAAGTGCCTCGTGAAACTGGCGTGCAACTGTGTGAAACCCTCGCGATGACCCAGGAATTGAATGTGGTGATATGCCCCGAGAACGGTGGCGATTGCCTTGGAACTTCACAAAATGACTGCATTGTCGGTTCTGATTTTATGGACATCATCGACGCGGGAAAGGGGGACGATCTCGTGTTTGGCTTCGAAGGCAATGACCTGATTATCGGAGGCCAGGACGGAGATTTTCTTCTGGGCGGTAACGGAGAAGATGTCATCGAAGGCGGTTGGGGGGAGGATACCATCTGCGGAGGACAGAACGATGATGTCATTGATGGTGGGAGGTGTGATGACCGTTTGACAGGCGGCATATCAATACCAGGCCAGCCGGCCGAAAACGATACCTGTCTGGGCGGAAAAGGCCTGGACTCGTTCCAATTCTGTGCATCAGAGGAACAGGGGCCGGATGAGACAGAGGATGCCCCTCGGTGCAATTCTCAAGATGAGGATTGAAAAATATTTGGGGTCAAAATATTTAGGTCAGAGCAAATACTCACAGAGTTTCTACTCTGACCCCAATTATTAAACGCTTTCGTAGCGAGGTCGAACAGCTCACAGGGCAGCGTCAACGCCATCTTAAGAGGGGGCCAAAGGCAAAGATTAAGCATTAGTTTTTACTCTGACCCCGTTACCTGGTTGCCAGTTTAATCTGCCAGAAATATACCTAGTCCGTGTTCTGCGGCCAGGCCCGATTCACTTCCATGATCGAATCTGCCGGAATTCCGACAACCTGCGCATGTTCCCTGAGCTGGGCGGGATCCCGGGCCTCGTAAAGGCAATAAGCCTTCTTCTTATCGGAGCTCAGAAATGTAAAAACCCAATCCGGTCCAAGTTCATCGGTGACTTGCTTGATCTGGCGCATGTCTTCTTCACTGATGTCTGCGCTATCCGGAAAGTTTCTCTCTACCAGGAACAGTGGCATTTTGATTCTCCTTTCATTGGCCCGGTCATTTCAATGAGAGCGGGCTTTGTGTCATAGCTTGCGCCTTTCGACCGCTAATGGCTATCCGCAATTTTGATGATATTCGTGCCCCGAGGCGCATTCCCTAATCCAGCAACAGGGCTGCCTGGCGGGCATTTTCCACGGCTTCTGTGCGGTTTTTCGCTCCGATTTTTCTGAAAATATGGCGAATGTGGGTGGCGACCGTGCTCTGGCTGATGAAAAGCTTTTCGGCAATTTGCCGATTGGATCTCCCATCCGCCACCAGCTTCAATACATCGATTTCCCGTCGGGTCAGTTCATCGGCGCCGGCGAGTTCGCCTGCATTGGCCACTGCGTCCAATTCCGGTCGTAATTTATGGGTCTGAGCAATCGACCTGGCCTGGCTCAGCAAACTACGCGCTTTGGCATGATCATCGGCTTTGTCGCTGCCTAAAAGATGCCTGGCGAGGCCCACCTGGGCGTGCGCCAACGCGGGAAAGGCCTGCATCTCGGTGTTCATTTCAATGGCTTCCTCGTATAGCCTCCTGGCCTGACGATTGTCCTTTATGATCCCGGCTAACACGGCCAGGAAACCGGATACAGCTCCCAACATGACCGTGCCACCAAGGTTGGCATTTAAGCCCCTGTAAGGCAGCAGGAGTTCGAACAGGATTTTGCAGCGTGGGATATCCCTCAACCTTGCACATGCCTCGGCAAGGTAGATCAGGGCGATACCGTGCAGGTCGTCCTGTGGAAGTTCTCCAGGGTTACCCAACCGGTCCAGGGCAGCGCGTGCCTTGCTATTCTGACCCAGCTCAACTTGCAGGAGCACCTGACCCGGCAGCCACGCGTTAGCATCCTGGCTTTGTTCCATGAATTGCTGCACGCGTCCCGCGATTTCGCCCAGTGAACCCTGCGCTTTTTTGATGGCAAACATCTGGAACGCATAGCGGCCCTCGATGCCAAAAACGCCCTGAGGTGGGGTCAGATCAAGGCCGGATTTGGCGCCGTTGAGTGCCTGTGTCCACTGCCCCCGCAATATGGCGATCGCGGTCTCGAATCCATTGTGCATTGCCTGGAAATGGACCAGGCGTTCTCTTTCGGCCAATTCCCCGAGTTCGCTGAGGCATTGCTCCAGTTCGTTGGTCTGGCCCAAGTGAGAAAACTGGAACGCCAGATCAGTGAGTGCATCGAGTACCGCACCAGTATCGCCCAACTGTTTTGCCAGTTGCAGGGCTTCCTGTGCAATCACAAGGCCATCCCAAACGCCTTCCGGCTTGCGCCCAACGACCCAGGCACCTTTCCTGAGACTGTTGAGCAAAACTGCCGGGTCATCACATTTGCGCGCCAGCGAGACCCCACGCCGGAAAGTCTCCGCGGCCAGTTCGGGTTCCGCGCCCATCCGGTAAGCATTTGCCAAAGAAGTGTAGACCCGGGCGCGGAGTTTTACGGCATCATTCGGCAGTTGTTTGAGTGCGATCTTGTGCAACGGCACCGAGACCACATGCCGCAGGCCTGATTGCTGGCACAGATGCTGAAAAGCAATCAGCGCTTCACCAAGGCGCGACCACCAATGGGAATGATGCGCCAGCAGCGCCGCGCGCAGAAGATTTTGGGTTGCGCTATTCAATTGCCCGGATTGGTATTGAGCCTTGCCCATCGCGACCAGCACATCGAATCGAAGCTCCGAATTGGGTTTGGTCTCAAACTCGAGGACCTGCAGGGCACGTTCATACAAGCCCGTCGCTTCGCTGTATGCGCGCCCGGCAATTGCCGATTCGGCAGCCTGGCGACAATAGTCTGCTGCCTTGCCGGGGTCTCCGGCAGGGCTGGCTTCGAAAAAATGGTGGGCAAGCTGTGAAAGACGAACGGACTTGTTGTTCCTGTACAGCTGCTCCAGATGCTGACCCGCCTTGAGGTGCCAGCTTGCCCGTGCAACTGTGCTGTGCTCCCCGTAAAGCACTTCTCGAAAAAGAACGTGATGAAAACGAAAACGGTTGGGCCCCAGGGAAGTAATCAGGCCCTCGGTTTCGGCGGGCCTGAGCAAGTCTGCCGTACGTTCCGTGGTTTTTTCGCTGATGGCAGCAAGCACGGCAACATCAAACTCGCGGCCGATAACAGCGGCAACCCCAAGCAGTTTGCTGGTCGATTCGGGAAGGGATTCCAGTCGGGCCGATATCACCTCGTTGAGGCTTTCGGGCACACGATAATGGAAGCCTGCACCAGGAAGGGGTGACTCGGGCGCCTGTTGTGCCAGCATCGCTCCGACCTCGGTTACGAACAGTGGGTTGCCCCCGCTTTGCTCGTGCACCGAATCCACCACGTTTTCAGGCGGCAGATAACCCAGGTGCTGGCGCAGCAATTCTGCGACTTCGTCTTGCGTGATTCCATTCAATGAAATTTTTGTAAATGACTGTCCTTGCGCAAGGCTTCTCAGTGTCGATCGGACGGGATCCTTAAGGCCCAGCTCAGAGACCCGACAAGCCACCACCACCAGCACCGGAAAATTCGCTGTTTGTTGGCAGAAGTACCGCAACAGGGCCAGGGAAGATTGATCTGCAAGCTGCAGATTGTCCAACAGCAGGACCAGTGGTTGCTGGCCGGCGCGGTGCAGGAACAAGCGGGAAACAGCGTCGAACAATTGATAAGGCTGCCTGCCTGAACTGGATGCCGGGGCAGGACTGGAAAGTCCAAAATGTTGATTGAGTTCGGGCAGGATAACCGCGAGGTCAGGCAGGATATCCCCTAGTTGGGTGGTCAGTTCGTCGCGGTCCAACTGATTAACACAACTTCGCAGGACCGGCATCCACAGGAAATACGGCGGTGCCCCGGATAATTCGATCATCTGGCTCCACAAGACTGCCTTGTCCTGGCTGGCTGCCCGGCTGGCCAGTTCGGTGAGGAGGCGGGTCTTGCCCATTCCCGCATCACCCGTCACAGCAATCACGCGACCCTGCCCCGATTCGGCAGCTTCAAGCGCCCGGTCAATCGCCGAGAATTCGGTGGTCCGCCCAACCATGGGGGCGTGCACCGTCATGCGAAGCTGCACCGTGTGGCGTCAGAACACCTCATACCATTCATTCTAGTCACTAAAACGCCGGTTTTTCAGGCTGGGCCGCTGAAAATCAACAAAATCATCAATTTTGACGATGGGAGGCGGGTATCACTGTTTCTATGCTGTTAGGCAGCCAGATTGGCGGTCGTTCGCATTCCAAAGGAGCATAGGACCATGAAACAAATTGCAGTCAATAACCCATTGTTCACGAAATTCAGTGCCGCAGGGCTGCTTGCCCTCAGTTTTTTGATTTCAAATATTGCCATGGGGGCGGGCATCGTTACGAACATCGAAAAAGCGCCAGTCATTGCAGACGGAGACGTTACTGGAAAGCCAACCGATATCGTCATTAATCTCGATCGTTCGCTGGATCCGGCTGTCGATGGCAGATCTCTGGCGATGGGTGATGAGATTCGGGTCATCTTCCCTCCCGAATTTGATCTCACCGACCTGGATCCGGGGTACCCGCTACGAGACGTGCCCTGGCCGCTCCCTCCGATGCCGCCTTTGCCTCCAATGCCCTGTGTTCCCGGCAACCTGCAATGCACGACATTAGTCATATTGCATGGCTGGCCACAGCAACCCTTTTTCCCGCCTGCGTTAAATCATACCTTGAGCATTGATCCGGTCGAAAACGCCCTGGTCATCACGGCATTGCAGGACCTCGAACCGGCCGGACCAACCGCGCCGGGCATCAAGCAGATCCACCTGATCCTCAATGGCCTGATTAATCCGGATCCAGGCGAATATCTGCTACAAGTCGAGGCGCAGACCGGGCCTGGCGGCTCCTGGGAGAATGGGTCAGCACTTTATGAAGTCATACCACGCACGCGCCCCAGTGTGAACATCACCTCGGTGTTCGTATCCGGACTGGCCGGCCTGACCAATCCCGCCGGCGACCCGGACTGTGTCTCACCGACACTCCCGCCGAATCCACTCAACCCGCTGTTTCAGCACACCCTGGTGGGTGAGGACGCTCCGTTTTTCTGGACGTTGCTGCTCTGGGGTAAGAACAACGAACCCTTGAATGACGTTTCGCTGGCGTGGTCATCAGATAAACACGCACGGCTGGTTCGAGGCAAGAAGGTCATAGGACACCTGGTGATCGATGCGCCTGCAGGCGCCAGCGGATACGGAGTGGAGGTCAACCCGGAAGGCTGCCCAACGCAATTGGGTGGCGCGCCGGTGATTGCCACGACGCCCGGGATCGGTCCACAACCAGTCGGGCGGCTGGACTTGCGGTTCCGTGCCGGCAATGTGGCGGGTGAATACACCACGACCATTTCGATCAACAACGGCAACAGTGTCGAGCTTGTAGTGAGCGCTGAATAGCGGGAATTGGCAGTTAACGCGTTTCGGGGAGGAGGCGAAGTATGAACAATTATTTGCGCTACATACTGCAATTGTTAATGCTGCCATTGGCTGTTTTTGCGGCACAACCTGCAGCGGCGGAAGAATCAATACGCATCATGCCGTTCGGGGATGACTGGACGGCAGGTGCTTACGGTCATGTATCCTATCGCTATCCATTGTGGTTCATGCTTCAGGATGCGGGTTTCGACGTCGATTTCGTGGGGTTTCGATCTGGCTCTCTTGATGCGCCGAACCTGGATTGGTATCCGGAGTACAACACGACTTTCGATCGCGATCATGAGGGCCGCGATCAACCCACCTCTGCGATGATTTCCGTGGCCGATTCCAGGGCCGAGACTTTCCAGCCGCATATTGTGCTTTTAATGGTCGGCGGTCGTGATATCTACGAGTATGGCTCCGGTGGCATCACGCTGACAACCAATAATGTTCCACAGATTATCCAGGGCTTTCGCAATCACGTGCCCGACGTGGTCATCCTGCTGGCCAAGCCGCCGCCGTGGTTAAACGCGCCCCACGGCGGTACCGCCGGCACCGAGTTCGTCGCGCCGATGGCCGACGCCATTGGTGAATTGGCCCATTCCCAGGACAGGCCTGAATCGCCGGTATACCTGATCGATAACTTTACGGGTTTAAATACCAATACCATGCTGGATCAGGGAGCCTTTCCAAACCTCACGGGCGAGGTGTGGATGGCGGGTAATTTTTTTGAGGTGCTGGAGGATGTGTTGTCCACCATCGACACCAACGACGAAACAGGTTTTGTGATCAATTCAGGGCTCAATGACGCCTGGTTCAATCCCGAGACACCAGGGCAAGGCTTCTTCATCACGGTATTTCCGGACATTCAAAGCGTCTTTCTGGCCTGGTTTACTTATGACACCCAGCGCCCGGCCGCAGGTGTTGACGCCAACCTGGGGGAGCCCGGACATCGCTGGTTGACAGCTTTTGGATCATTTAGTGGTGCCGCGGCAGTACTCGACATCGAAGTCACCAGCGGCGGGATTTTCAATAGTGTCACTCCGGTGCCTGGCCAGGTTGCCGATGGGTCGATCATGATCGAATTTACCGGTTGCAATGCCGGGGTTGTGACATTTGATATCACCTCGGCAAACCTGCAGGGCGAGATTCCCATCCAGCGGATCGCGCTGGATAATGTTCCGCGATGCGAGGTGGCCCAGGCCAATTGAATGGTGGGCCAGAATAAAGGGACAGAGTAAATTCACTCTCTCTCATTGATGGAGATCTGGTTTGACTCTGTCCCTTTACTCTGATCCCGAATTTCCTCTGAACCCGAATTTCCCAGTAAAAATCAGTTATACGACAAGCATGCCAGCACAGACAATCGGGTCAGGGGCAGCGAGGCAGCCTGCCTGCGAGCCGTTGTAATTCACGCTGCCGCTGGTACAACTCAGGTTAAACTCCATCGTTCCCCGGTCAATCAGCTCGAGGTCATCCGGGTTAAAGTCAGGTCCGAATTTGGGTCCTCGGGTTGCTAATGTTTCGGAGATGGTCAGCGTATCGCCGAACTTTGCCGAATGTT
>Ga0102946_1000103_pt1 | contig 28037 bp, 22 predicted proteins | sample SalPon2A_A_D1_MG_FD_78209 | JGI IMG/M metagenome (GOLD analysis project Ga0102946, IMG submission 78209) | Soil microbial communities from South San Francisco under conditions of wetland restoration - Salt Pond MetaG R2A_A_D1_MG | ecosystem: Environmental > Terrestrial > Soil > Wetlands | place... | reverse complement strand
CTCTGTATCAAGGCAGGCAATGCGGCAGTACTGCGTGGCGGTTCAGAAAGTGTGCGTTCCAGCACCGCATTGTACAAGTGCATGCGCCAGGGGCTGCAAAACGCGCGACTGCCGGTTGATGCCGTGCGGCTGGTGCCCACCACTGATCGGGCAGCAGTTGGTTACATGTTGTCATCCATGGCTCGGTGGATAGACGTGGTCGTGCCGCGAGGCGGCAAGAGCCTGGTCCGACGCGTTGCCACGGATGCGCGGGTGCCGGTGATCGGGCATCTCGACGGTGTTTGCCATGTGTATGTGCATGCGGCAGCAGATATCACGATGGCCAGTGAAATTGTGCGGAATGCGAAGATGCGGCGCACCGGCATTTGTGGTGCGGCTGAAACCATCCTGGTTGACGCAGAGATCGCGCAGACTGCCTTGCCCGAAATCGCCCGGGAGCTGCTGACGACTGGCTGCGCCATCCGCGGCGATGCTGTTGTGCAATCAATGGTTCCAGAAGCCAGCGCAGCAACAGACGATGATTGGTCAACAGAATACCTGGACGCCGTCGTCTCGATTGCCGTTGTTGCGGATATCGATTCTGCGATTGCGCATATTGGCCACTATGGTTCCGGGCATACCGACGCAATTGTTACGAAAGACACGGATGCGGCCGAACGATTCTTCCGTGAGGTCGACAGTGCGATTGTGCTCCATAACGCATCGACGCAATTTGCGGACGGTGGGGAATTTGGGATGGGAGCCGAGATTGGAATTGCCACCGGTCGCGTGCATGCGCGAGGACCGGTGGGCGCGAACGAGCTGACCAGCTATAAGTATGTGGTTCGCGGCAAAGGCCAGATCAGACCCTGATGACGAACGATTGTTATGACGTTGCCATTATCGGGGCCGGAATCAATGGTGCTGGTATTGCCAGAGACGCGGCGTTGCGTGGTCTGCGTATCGTCGTTATCGAACAGAACGATCTTTGCAGCGGCACGTCCGCATGGTCCAGTCGCCTGATCCACGGCGGTCTGCGTTATCTCGAGCACGGCGAAGTCTCGTTGGTGTTCGAGTCGCTGCGTGAGCGTATGACCTTGCGGCGGATCGCACCGCATCTGGTGTCGCCGATTCGAATTACGATTCCCATTTACGCGGGTGCAAAACGAGGTCCGTGGCTGATCCGGCTGGGGATGCTGGCCTACGATTTGCTGTCCTTTGGCAAGACGGTGCCGCGACATGACATGTTGAGTCGTGATCAACTGTTGCGCGCTGAACCGGGACTGGCGCAAGACAAGCTGCTGGGCGCGGCGCGCTATTACGATGCCCAGGTGAAGTTTGCGGAACGCCTGGTCGTTGAAAACCTGCTTGCAGCAGAGGCATCCGGCGCAGCCATTAGAACGCCCACAGTCGTCAATTCCATGACTGTCAAAGACGGCGAAATCAAACACTTAAGCTGCGAGGATCTTGTCGATAACGAGGAGATTCGTATTGAAGCCAGGGTGGTCATTAATGCTGCGGGGCCGTGGGTGGATTCGGTTCTGGATACGACCAGTCGGGAGGCGCCGCAGTTGATTGGTGGCACCAAGGGCAGCCACATTGTCGTTGGCAAGTTTGAGGGGGCACCGGCTGATGCCTTTTATATTGAGGCAGCGGCTGATGGCCGACCGCTATTCATTATCCCCTGGAATGACCAGTATCTGATCGGAACGACGGATATTCGTTTCGATGGTGACCCGGCCAGTGTTCGCGCCAGTCGCGATGAAATTGACTACCTGCTGGCTGAGACTAACCGAGTATTTTCGTCCGCACAGCTCGGCGTCGATGACATCCATTATGCGTATGCCGGTGTCAGGCCGCTGCCCCGACGCGAACAAGGCCCGGAGTCGGCTATCACCCGTCGGCATATCATCAGGCACAACGCGGCGGTAGCTCACGGGCTCGTATCGATTATAGGCGGCAAGCTTACGACCTACAGAAACCTCGCCGAGCAGGCGGTCGATTTTGCCGGGAAGCTGCTGGAGCGCAAACTGCCGGCCAGCCGAACGCGGGATAACCTGTTGCCGGGAGCCTACGGACTTGAAAAGGCCCGCGCACAATTGCAGGGTATTGCCGCGTTGTCACCGGCCGGCGTTGAGAGGATTCTCGGCATCTATGGCGGCCGCGCTGCCGTCCTGATCAAGTACGCAGGAGACGCTGAAGAATTGCTGCAGTGCATTGACGCCGAAGCAACCGTGCTGGCTGCTGAAGTGCCATTTGCTTTGGACAAGGAGGTGGCTCGTTCGCTCACCGACATCGTCTACCGGCGAATGATGCTGGGTTTGGGCCAGGACCAGGGCAGGGCGCTGTATGATGACATCGCGGCGCTTGCGGCGGCGCATGCCGGGTGGGGTGCCGAGGAAGTCGCTGCACAGCTGGATGCCCTGCGACGCTACAGCGATTCACTGACCGTCAGTTCATCATGAACGCTACTCGACGCTGGCGTGCGACCGTAATCGCCCTGCTGTTGGTGCTACTTGCCACAAGTCTTGCGCAGGCACAAGCGGATGAACGCCCACGAATCGGCCTGGTGCTTGGTGGCGGTGGCGCACGCGGCTCCGCGCACATCGGCGTTCTCAAAGAGCTCGAAAGATTGCAGGTACCTGTAGATGCGATCGCGGGAACGAGCATGGGAGCAATCGTCGGTGGTCTGTATGCCACCGGCATTTCGGCCGACGAACTTGAAGAAATCGTACTGTCGTTAAACTGGAGTCGGGCGCTGTCGGATACACCGCGCCGGCAGGATCTGAGCTTTCGCCGAAAGCAGGATGACGTGCGTTACCCGATTGACCTCGAAATCGGCGTGCGCGGGCGCAAAATTATCTTGCCCAGGGGTCTGGTGCAAGGGCACAACCTTGATCCGTTGCTCCGCAAGCTGACCGCGGACGTTGCGCACATCTCTGATTTTTCAGAGTTGCCCATTCCTTTCAGTGCGGTCGCTACCGATATCGAGACCGGTGAACGGCACGTGATGGCCAGCGGCGATCTGGCGCAGTCAATTCGGGCGAGCATGTCTGTTCCGGGCTTTATTGCCCCAACGACACTGGATGGCCAGCTGCTGGTCGACGGCGGCGTGGTGGCGAATCTGCCCATTGATGTTGCCCGTGCAATGGATGTCGACGTCATCATTGCAGTCGATGTTGAGTTTCCACTGTATGAGCTCGACGAATTGCAGTCGGCACCGGCAATTTCCGAGCAAATGCTGACGATTCTCATCCACAAGGAAACACTGCGGCAAATCGAATCGCTCGGTGTCGATGATGTCCTTATACGGCCGGATCTCGGCACATTTGCTTCCAGCGACTTTCAGCGTGTAGAGCTCGCTGTGGAGAAAGGCGTCGACGCTATTGCTGACGTAGAAGACCAGCTTGTGGCGTTGAGCCTGGCGGACGCCGAGTACGCTCGGCATATTGCGGCCCGCGCAATGGACAATGGGCCGCCGGGTACGCTCGAGTTCGTACGCTTCGAGCACGACGGTCGACTTGCAACCGAGCTGCTGGCTGCACGAGCCGGAGTGCATCCCGGCGATGACATTGATCGGGATCGCTTTGCTGACGGCGCCAACCGTCTCTATGGGCTGGACATGTTCGAGCAAGTCACGTATCGCGTCGTACATGAAGATGATGAGGTCGGCTTGGTTTATACAGCGGTCGCAAAGAGCTGGGGTCCCAATTTTTTGAATGTCGGGCTGTCACTGCAGGATGACCTTGACGGCACGACGGCATTCAATCTCGCAGCCCGGCTGACCCGTATTGGCCTGAACGACCATGGCGGAGAGTGGCGCACCGACCTGCAGCTCGGGACCGATCTGCTCTTGCAGTCAGAGTTTTATCAGCCCTTCGGGCAAGGCCTGAAGTATTTCCTGGCACCTCGCTTCAAACTGCATCAAAGCAACCAGAATGTGTTTGCCGATGGACAAGACATCGCGCAATTACGCATTGCAGAAGGCGAGTTTGGAGTTGATGTGGGAGCGGAGCTCGGTAACTTCGGCGAATTCCGGTTTGGTGTTTACAGCGGTAGTGGCAAGCTGCGGCTTAAGATCGGTGATCCGCGGATTCCAGATTTCGAGTACGACCTGGGCGCCGTCTATGCGCAGATAGAAATTGACACCTTCGACCAGTCGCGGTTTCCAGGAGACGGCTCGCAGGCCCTGTTGAGGTTTGATGCTTCGCGCAAGTCGCTGGGGGCCAGCAAGAACTTTGAGAAGCTGCAGTTCGACCTGCTCTCAGCATGGAGCTACGGCAAAAATATATTGCACGCCGGTATTGAATTCGCAACGACATTTGATACCAACGACCAACGGCAGGAATACACGCCGGTGGGCGGCTTTCTGCGTCTTTCCGGGTTGGACTTTGGCCAGATCAGCGGCCCGCATGCCGCAATTGGCAAGCTGGTTTACTACCGGCGGGCGGGAGACTATACGGGCCTGCTGGATATTCCCGTTTACCTTGGTGCCTCGGTCGAAATGGGGAATGTCTGGCAAGACCGATCAGACATGAGTTTCGATTCGCTGCTGGTCAACGGCAGCTTGTTCACCGCGTTTGATACGTACTTTGGGGCTATTTACGTTGCCGTAGGAATGGCGGAAGGGGGCGACCGCGCATTTTACCTGTCCATTGGCTCGCCGCCGCTTTAAGCGCATGGCTTATCGAACGATTTTTTCCAATATCTGTGTCGGGGTGTCCGTGTCGCGGTAGTAACCGTGCCGGGTTGCCATGTTATCGAACGCCTGATCGCGTTCGCGTTCACTGCTGAACCAATGCAGCCGCTCCCAATCGTTGCCCAGGACCTTGCGCATGGTGTCGCCGGCAGGCAGCGTTACGCGAATTCCAAATTTCCGCTCCGCTAACGCGCTGTCAGGATCTACCAGGTTATGCTGATGATGAAAATCCACAAAAAGGCCCACATGAATACCGAGCGCGAGTATACGCAACGCTAGGCACGTTCGCCACGGTCGCCTGCGCCTTCACGATCTGCCCAACCCAGAACCCGGCGCGTTACAAACAGGTAGACGGGCTTCGCAGAATTGCGCCAGACCTTTGCCGCAAGGCTCGGGTTGGCAAGAATTTCCTGTTCCCGGCGAGTCAGCGAGTCCGGACAGTAATATCGCCGGTGCTTTAGCAGGTGCCGCAAGTCCTCGCGAGCCGCAATACGAAAAAGTTTACTCCGCGTCGAACTGTGCCAGGCCATCTGAAAATCGATAAACGCTGGCGATCCGTCTGCTCGTACCAGGATATTGGGTTCCTTGGCGAGATCATTATGCACGATGCCGGCGCGCTGAATTGCTCTGTGCAGCCTTGTGGCAGCAGCAAAAAAATCAGGGTCTGTCGGTCGAGAATGATGCAATGGTATGCCATCGATATATGAGCGCAACAGCCGGTCGGACTCCAGCTGTACAACATCGGCAACGCCATCGACTTCTGCCAGCAGGGCAAGTATTCGCGCCTCACGACGCATCAGCACCCGTGCCAGCCAGCGCAGGCCAGCCGCCGCCTCGCGCGTATCCCGTACGATCACCCTGGTTCCACCATGGGCCAGCAGGCGAATTTCGCCAAACAGGTCCTTTTTGAGAATCTTCGAATCAGTCATGGATATGCCATAGAATACATGAGCACCAGGTACAGGAACCCGCAATGACAGGCAGCACAGAAGAACAACCGCCCGGCACGGAGCGTGCCGGGCTGGATGCGACCGGCGAGTTCTTCAGCGTCGGCACGCCGCTACATGCGATTCGGGCAGGTTACATAAGGCGTGCGGCGGACGATGTTCTTTACGAGACGATTCGATCCGGACGCTATGCCCACGTCATTGCACCGGCAAGAAGCGGGAAGTCCAGTTTAATTGCCGCGACCTCGGCAAGACTGGAGAATAACGGTTACAAGGTGGCCGTACTGGATTTCGCGCAAATCGGCGCGCGTGAGGCGGGCGATGATGCCGGCCGCTGGTACTACAGTGTTGCTTATCGCCTGCTGCGGCAGCTAAGAATTCGTGCAGATCTCCAGAACTGGTGGCAGGACAAATCGATCCTCCAGAATCGCCAGCGCCTGGTCGACTTCTATTCTGAAATAATTCTGCAGAACGTTGCTGAGCGTATCGTTATTTTTGTCGACGAGATCCAGTGCATTGAGGATCTGCCATTTGCCGATCAGTTGCTGGCGAGTTTTCGAGCAGCGCACAATGCTCGCGCTACCGACCCTGATTTCTCGCGACTGACATTCGTTTTAGTAGGCGAGTGCGATCCGCTGAGCTTGATCGATGAGCCCGAACTGTCGCCGTTCAACGTGACCCAGGCTGTAACACTGGACGATTTTTCACGAGATGAACTGGAACTGTTTGCGACAGAGCTTAATTTGTCCGCCGAGGACTCGACAACTGCGCTTGACCGCATTTTTTACTGGACATCCGGACAGCCATATTTGTCGCAGAAACTCGCACGCGCAATATCCAGGGAGCAACCAACTGGCGATATTGCCGCAGCGGTCGACAGGATTGCAATGCGGCAACTCGGAGGTCGTGCAGCACTGCACAATGAACCGCACATGAGTCAAATCCACCGGCAGGTGGTTAAAGATCCGAAGCGTAGCGAAGCATTACTGAATTTATACGGGCGTCTGAGCAAGAGTGTTCCTGTAGCGACGGACCTGGGGTCGCCATCGCAGCGGCGCCTGATTGCAATTGGACTGATTGTTATTGACGAGGAGGGTCGTCTCAAGGTCCGCAATCGCCTGTACCAGTCAGTCTTCACCACGCGCTGGGCGAATGAAAATCTTCCAAATCATTGGCGCCCGCTGGCTATAGCGGTTGCCGTCATATTGACGATCGTCGCCGTGCCGTTCTGGTACACACAGATTTTGCCAAAATCCTATGTCGCTACATTGACCTCCGATGAGGCGGAGCTGCCGGTGGTTCAGAGTGCTTACGAAAGTTTCCGTACGTTCCCAGGGCACACCGACACCGCAGAGCATTTGTATCAAGGCGCTCTGCGCAATCGAGCCAGCGGGGCGACAGAAGTAGACGAAATTGAGCGCGTAGCAGAGCTGGCCGAATCACTACCTGGCGAAGCAAGGCTTGCTGACGAGCTTCGAGCCGGATTCTGGGACCGGCAAGCCCGTGATGCGATGCGTCGCGAGAACCGCGATGATGCCTTGTTGGCCACGATCGAGTCTCTGTCCCTGTCGACGCCCAGACGGCGCAGTCGCGCCGCATCTCTGGTTGGCGCTGACTATCCATTGCTGATTGCGAGTTTGCCCGTTGCGGATCGTGGGCAATGGGTTTTCAATCCAGGCGGCATGCTGTTGACTGCAACGCAATTTGCTTCCGTATCTCAATGGTCGTTGGGCAATCAGGAACTCCAGCGACGAGAGGACTGGAATATTACTGCTCTCGAGGTTACGCCATTGGTTCGTCGCGTAGTCGTTGATCGTGACGAGTCGTTACGCCGGGTCGGACTGACGCTCAATCTAAGCCATGCGCGGGTAAACGATTTACGAATCAAGGTGATTGCACCGTCAGGGCGCACCGTCGAGATTGACCCGCAAGTTGAGCGGGCGTTTGCTAACCAGGATATCCAAATCCCGCCGTCGCAACTCGAAGACCTGGTAGGCGAACCGGTTGCCGGAACATGGAGTCTTAGCGTGCGTGACGAGGAACTGGGTGTGGCGGGCCAGTTGGTAGGCTGGGATCTGGTGTTGAATTCACAGGGTCTGGTGGAGGATTTTCAGCGCGGTTTGAATATTTCCGATCCGATAGAGCGCGAGACGAACAATATCTGGTTCAGCGACGATGGGCGGTTCGCGGTTGCTCGAGCTTTGCAGAGCGATAGTGCGAGAATCTGGGACCTGGCATTTGCCAAGCCGGTGCGCGCGATTTCCGTTAGTGAGCTGGAGCAGTTCGTCGGCCTGAGTGCTGGCACTCGCAAGCTGGTTACCGCCACGCAGGACAAAGTCATGCTTTGGGATATAGCAACCGGCGATCGCGTAGCGACGCTTGACGCTGGTGCCACCAGCAATTCGTCGACCTTGACACCCGATGGCAACCGTCTCCTCGTGCAAAAGCGTACTGATCCGCAAACGGAGTTCGAATTGTGGTCCCTCGCCGATGCGAGTCTGGACGCCACACTTGTCGTGGCTGGAACCCCGGCACTGACTGCGCTGGATTCATCGGGAAGTCGCATTGCAGTTGCAGATTTTGATCGTGCGGTCCGAATCTGGGATATGCAAAGCGGCGAACTGGTGGCGCAGATTGACCTCGAAAAGCAGCCGAGTAGCATAGAGCTTACAGCGGGTGGTGACGTATTGGGTGCCGTCTTTGGCGACTCCGGCGCGTCTGTCTGGCATCTCGACGAGCCAGTCAGCCCGCTGCTCGCTGAAGTCGGACTCGGCAACTGGCAAATGGCATTTTCGGAGTCGGGCAGCAAAGTACTCGTAGGTACACCGGCGCACGGTTTCCAGATCTTTGATACCAGTGACGGCCGCCAGATTGGGCCGGCTTTGGGGTCAGGCGGGAGCCTGGTCGACGAAAACCTGCTGGGTTTCAGTACTGATGAATTGACAGTGGTGACTGGCGGGCCCGCAAGCACTGCGCGCTTCTGGCAAGTGCCTGTTGGGCCGGCCAAGAATGAATCGGAGACAGCCGGTGCCGGCAGCATCTGGCCGCCGGCTGGTGATGCAGTGGCGATAGCCACGCCGGGTGCCGGCAATATTGTTATCGGTGATAACGCGGGCAACGTCCATATTCTGCCGGCGAACAGTCCACCTGAGGCGTTTCTGGCAACCGAGGAGCTTGTCAGTTTCCTCGGGCATGGTCGCAAGGTACGGATCCTGGCTGCCAGTCGGCAGGGCGAAAAAGTTGCGAGTGTTGCTGCGGACAATACTGTCCGCGTCTGGGACACAGCAACCGGCTTGCCGCATACGTTTTTCGGTGATGCCGGAGGTAGCGCCGTAACCAAGCTCGTTTTCTCGCCGGATGCCAGCATGTTGGGAATTCTCGGCGGCAATCAGGTCCGGGTTATGGATGCTGACGATGGCGCTACGCTGGCCGTATTCGAGTTCCCCGAGCAACACCAAAGCATTGCGTTTGCTGCAAATGGCAGACTATTTATCGGCAGCGAAAGCGGCACGCTACGAGTAGTCAGCCGCGAATCGGCAGGCAATTGGACTCTGCAGACGCTCTGGCAGGGAAATGCAGCCATTCGCTGGCTCGAAGTATCGCCATTATCGCGCTACCTGGTATTTGTCGATCAAAATAACCTGGCGCAACAGTTCATTCTGAGTGAAGGCAGGCTGGGGGAACAGGCTGTGCAATTGCCAGGCCGAGTCGAAGAGGTGACTTACTCGCCGAACGGCGCGCGCGTGTTACTTAGAACCGCGCGCTGGATTCACGCGGCAAGTTCAGCCCTTTCCGGTTTGCGTTGGCAAGATGCAGTGTTTGCGCCGCCCGCGATATCCGGCGCGAGAATCGTGTTTGCAGATCCGGAGCAAAACCCGGCTGCGCCATCAGGCAATCAACTGTTCCTGCCGGTCAGTGGTGACGGCTATGTTCAGCTGAACGCGCTAAGTTTTGATGGCGTTCAGGGTGCCGCTTTGTTCGGTAACAAAGACGAATTACTGCTGGAATGGCGGCAACGACTGGGTTTCGACTAGCGCCGTGACAGAACTAGCGATCGTCACCGCGCAGCGCCCGGACGAGTAATTCCAGGCCGGCTGCTGACACATCCTGCGCGGGCACCGCAGCGCCAATTCTTATTGGAATGCGTGCAAACAGCCTGCCAGGAATTTTGCGCAGACCGCCGTCCCGGCGGCGGCTAAACCAGCTGCCCCATAGCCGGCCAATAGCGACTGGAATCACAGGCACAGCCCGGCGTGCAACGATCTTTTCAATGCCGGGACGAAAGCGCTGAATTTCACCGTCGCGCGTAATGGCGCCTTCGGGAAATATGCAGACAAGATTGCCTGCCGCCAATTCCGCATCGACAGCTTCAAATGCGGCGTTCATTATCTGCTCGTCCTCACGTGCGCCAGCAATTGGAATCGCTTTCATGTTCTTAAAGAAGAATTTCAATAATGGAATGTCAAAAATTTTGTAGTACATGACAAAGCGCATCGGTCGCCGGATGCAACCGCTCAGTAATATAGGATCCATAAAGCTGACGTGATTGCAGACGATTACTGCGGGTCCGTGCTGCGGTATATGTTCCGTACCGCTTATTCGAATGCGGTAGAACAGACTGACGAGTATCCAGGCAAAAAAGCGCAACAGGAATTCTGGAAGCAGCGTGTAGATGTATGCGGCGACGACGACGTTCAGGGCAGCGAGTATCAAGAAGAGTTGTGGAATTGAAACGCCGAGCTGCAATGCGATAATCGATATCGCCGCAGCAACCACCATGAATATTGCATTGACAATATTGTTCGCCGCGATGATTCGTGACAGGTGCTGCCGGCGCGACCGCTGCTGCACCAGCGCGTAGAGTGGCACGCTGTAGAACCCGCCGAATGCGCCGAGCATGGTCAGATCGAACAGGATGCGCCAGCTGCCAGGTTGTGCCAGGAAGGCGCGAACCGACTCGGAAGATGCTGTGATGACGATCGGTTGGGCGAAGTAGAGGTCCACCGCGAACAGGCTTAGACCGATTGAACCGAATGGCACGAGCCCGAGTTCCACGCGGCGACCCGACAGGCGTTCACAGAGTAATGAACCGGCGCCAGTGCCGATAATAAAGGCAACGAACAGGGTGGTCGATATTGCCTCATTGCCCCGCAGAACATCGAGTGTATAAGCGGGAATTTGCAGCGTGATGGCGGAACCAAAAAACCAGAACCAGGAAATGCCAAGTATCGACAGAAAAACGCTGCGGTCAGCACGGGCGAAGCCGACAATGCGCCAGGTCTCAGTCCAGATGTTCCAGTTTATCCGCAGTTCCGGATCGACGGCTCGAGTGATCGGCACCTGCCGACTGACGAGGTAGCCCAGAACGGCGATAACGATCAAGCTCATTGCAAGCATTGCCGGGTTAATAGCAACAACCAGGCCACCGACAATCATTCCCAGGATAATTGCAACGAAAGTGCCGGCCTCGAGCAATCCGTTGCCGCCAATTAATTCCTCGCTCGTCAGGTTCTGCGGCAGATAGGCATATTTTACCGGCCCGAACAGGGTTGACTGTGTGCCCATCAGAAACAGCAGGCACATTAGCCAGACGTAGCTCTGGTAAAGCAGGGCAAGCGCCGCCAACGTCATCAAGACAATTTCGACCAGTTTGATGCGCCGAATCAGGTAAGACTTTTCATACCTGTCGGCGAGTTGCCCGGCAAATGCGGATAACAGCAGGAATGGCAGGATAAACAGCGCGCCGGCCACATTGGCTAGCTGGGAGTGGTTCATGCCGGCAATGGCGACACCCTGGAATACGATCAGGAATAGCAAGCCATTGCGGAATACGTTGTCGTTGAGTGCCCCCAGAAACTGGGTGGCGAAGAACGGCGCGAATCGGCGCTGCCCCAGGAGAGCGAATTGGCTGGATTCTGACACTAAAGCGAAATTTTCCGTGCTGCTACCGCGGCCACTATAACGTGAAACTCGCAACTTCGACGCTCAAAACTGCGAACTGGCGCGGATTTAGCCAAGAATCGCGGTGCTATTATCCTCTCGAACACTGGACTGGATTATGTACCATTTTTGCGATTTGTTGAGTTGACGGGACCATGAGCAGGAAGACTATTCTAATGCTGATTTGCGGCAGCTCTCTGCTGGGCGCGTGCGGTGAAGAGCCGCGACCGCGCAGCGTGCAGGAGTTTATGGACAATCCGCAATTCCTGGAAGCTGCGGTTGTGCGTTGCTCAGTCAATCGCACAGAATCCCGGTATGACCCCGAGTGCGTCAATGCGAGACAGGCAGTCGCGCTCATTGAAGCGCGCGAGGAACGAGCCAGACGTGATCAGCTGGAAGCCGAATCGGCATCCAAGCGAGCAGCATTGAGGCGTACCCAGGCAGCCGCTGCGGCCGCGCGGCGCGCAGCAGCCGAGCGAGAGCGCTTGCGCAAGGAAGCGGAGTATCTGGCACAGTTTGGCCAGACCTTGCCGCCGCAAACGGAAGCGAAGGAGTCGGATCTCGAAGCCAATGTGCCTGGCGCTGTCATTCCGAGTCCCGAGGAACCACCAGGACAGAACTATTCGGCGCCGGCCGAAGATGAAGCGACCGTGAGTTTTGATGAACCTGTGCGCGCCCAGCCGGCCCCACCGCCGGCGCCCTCAGGCGCAGCGAATGCACCGATGGCGGAACAATCCGGGGAGACGGACCTGAATTCGATTCGTGATGAGCTGCGGCGTCGCCAGGACGACACAAGCGAATAGACGGCATGGAGCCGGTTTTAGTCCTCGGGGCCTGGCATACCGAAAGTACGAACTTCCTCTTCCGGTTCATCAGCAGACTCGGTCGAGTCCATTGCCTCGACGGGGATCTCGGCACCGCCTGATTGCATGCCCGGCGTGGTTGGAAGCCGACGAGTTTGTGCCGTCAAGAGTTGCACAAAGGTGTTTGCAACGTCGGGCGCAATACTAGCCGGACTGGCGAAAATTGCATCCGGCGTCATGTCAGCAGATCCGTAAAAAGCCGCATTGGCCTGGCGATCCATCGTCACTCCGGAGCCGTCTAAAGCGACGCCGGCAAACAGCCCGCGGCTGCGGGAATAGGACATGACCTCTGCCTCAAATTGAATATCCGTTGCGACGGACGCCTGTCTGCCAACGGGGCCGGCTGCAATCGAAGCATCTGCGCCCAGCGTCAGTTTGCCATCCGCAATATCGCTAACGCCTGAACGGTTCTTGAATACCAGGATGACGTCGGTCGACGCGACCCCTGCCTGCCACCCGACGCTGCCACCTGTGATAGTGACAAATGCGGGATTGCTCCAGGTGTCGTTATCCTGGCGGACTACAATAACGCCCTTGCCTCGACGTCCACCAAATATGAAACCGGCCTTGATAACGTTTGGCACGACCGCAACTGCATACGCGCGTGCCAGCAGCGATGGCGGAATCGCAGATTCGGGAATTCTAAGCAATTGATCGAGCACATCGGCAGCGTCTGCGACACGTTGTTCCTCCTTGGTCGCGGCAAGTGCCGGTGTTGCCAATGCCAGCGAAAAGGAAATCAGCAAGAACTTGAAATGGGAAATACGCATTGTTTTGTCAGGAACCGGAATCTGAAACAGAGTTTAATGATACGCCAATTTGCGGAGGCAGCGGAATCTCCAGGCTGGCGCAAATTGTACGTACCAGTTCGGCCTCCGGAAGCGTGAGCTCACTGTCGTGAAGCACGACCCCGGTGACGGCGTCGAGTAACATCTGTCGACCTTCTGCATTTAGCGCAACCAACCGGTCCAGGCTTTGTTCCAGGCTGAAGATGGTTGATCTGGTATCCGTCTCATACTGGTAGTCGTCGGCCCAGCTTCCAAACTGGCTGAGACCGCTGCGAAATGCGGCTTCGCCACTGGCGGCGTTCGCGTGGCCGTATTGCGCGACAATCCGCAGTAACTCGGCCGCTGCGTCCCGTACGTCTTGCCGCCTGGCCCGCTTGCGCGGGGGCTTTGACGGTTGCAGGACCTGTCGCAAGTTGGACGCCAGCACGCGGTAGAAACAGAACTCGTACAACTCGATATCGCCGTCTATCTCGATCAGCCGCGTGGTCAGATCGATCAGAAATTGCAGCTGCGGTGCTGGCCGCTGTCGCAATGCGGGAAAAGCTATTTCCAGAAGCGGCAATCGGAATTCGAGACCAACAGCCTGCAATTGTTCATAGAACTGCAGGATGACTCGAGCCCGTTGTTCGCCGAGCATTTCCGTGATCAGCACTTGTTGCTGGCGCAACGTTGACTCACGCTGGTCAAGAATCAATGCGATGACCAGGAGGTATGACGACTGCGGTGAGTGTGCCGCGTCATACAGGACGTCAGGAACCGAGCGTCGAATGTGGGTTGCAAACGCAATATGCTGGTCTGTCGGTCGCCCAACGGATGCGCTAATCGATTCGGGCGCGATTCCGGCAGCCGAAAGTCCTGCTGTTGCCGCGATCCCGGCCGTGCGTTGATCCACCGCTGCGCTGGCAGCGAGATCTCGTTCTTTTACACTGACCTGCGGGTAGTCGCTCTCGCTGAAGCTTGAGTCGAGTGCTTGAATTCGCTCGGTAAGAGGCGGGTGGGTTGCAAACATTCCCCGCAGTTTCGAACCAGTGCCGAACAACATATGGCTGACTTCTTCCGGGTCAGCTGCTCGAATCAACGAGCCATTCTCGTAGCCGCCGATTTTCTTGAGTGCATTCGCCAGCCCGTCAGTTTGTCGAGTGAACTGGACAGAACTTGCATCGGCAAGATATTCGCGTTGGCGGGATACGCCGGCCTTGATCAGGCGCGCAAAAAAAACGCCAATGGAACCCAGGATAATCAGTCCAAGGCCGATGAATACGATGACGCCGCCGCCCTTACCACGTCGCGAACTCAGACCCCCATAATGCACGCCGCGAAACACCATTCGACCCATGAGCCCGAGAGCCAAAATGCCGAACAGCACGCCCATCAGACGAATATTCAGTCGCATATCGCCATTCAGTATATGACTGAATTCATGTCCGATGACGCCCTGCAGTTCGTCTCGTTCAAGCAACTCCAGGGCACCGCGCGTGACCGCTACCGCCGCATCGCCCGGAGCATAACCGGCGGCGAAAGCATTGATGCCCATTTCCTGCTCAAGCACGTAGATCTCGGGCACCGGGACTCCGGAGGCTATCGCCATTTCTTCAACGACATTGCGCAGTCGGCTGCGCAGCGGGTCTCGGGTATCGGGGGATACGAGGGTGCCACCCATCTGTGTCGCGACCCGTCCGCCGCCGGCTGACAGTTGCATCGTCTTGACCAGCGTAGCGCCGCCGATAAACACAGCGGTTATGACTGCGGTACCGATCAGTACGGGAGCCTGGTTGGCAAAAAACGATGCGATTGAAAACGATTGATTGTATGCATCCGCGTTGTAAAACGCGGCACCGACGATCAGAGAGACGCCGGCAATGATCAGGAGGGTGGACAGCGAATACAGAAAAACGAGCCGCCGACTGGTTCGGCGGGCCTGATCCTGCACCTCGAAAAAGTTCACGTTACGCGCCCGGTTGCCTGCAGCACAGGGTTATGCGGTGAATTCGACCTCGGGAACCTCGCGTTTCTCTGGAGACTCGATTTCGAGAAAGCTCGCCGGGTCAAAGTTAAAGAAGCCGGCGATGACGCTATTCGGGAAGTTTTCAACGGAGTTGTTGTATTGCAGTACCGAGTCATTAAAGGCCTGGCGTGAAAACGCGACCTTGTTTTCGGTACTGGCGAGCTCTTCCTGCAATTGCATCATATTTTGATTCGCCTTCAGATCAGGATAAGCTTCCGATAGAGCGAACAGACGACCCAGGGCACTGGTCAGGGCGCCCTCTGAGGCCCCCAGTTCCTTGATTGCCTGAGCGTTTGCCGGGTCGGCTTTTGCTGCATCCAGGTCCGAAGCAGCTGAGTTGCGGGCACTGATTACTTCTTCAAGTGTCTCGCGCTCGTGCTTCATGTAACCCTTCACCATCTCAACGAGGTTGGGGATCAGGTCATGGCGGCGGGTAAGCTGAACATCGATTTGGGCGAATGCGTTCTTGACGCGATTTCGCTCATTGACCAACCGGTTGTATATGCCGATTGCCCAAAACACGACTGCTGCAATAATCGCGAGGAAAATCAAGAATGATGTCATTGTGCCACTCCGTGTCGAAGGATCGTATGTGGAAGCATAGCGCTCGCGAAAGAGTAGTACTAGCGGTACTTCTGGTGATGGGGACGATGTTCCTGATTTCAATGCCAGCGGCAGCGGACTGGTACGCAGACTCACGGCCGATGTTAGGTACCGAGGTGAGTGTGCGGCTCTGGCACGACGACGCCGCAACTGGACAAGCACTGGTCAAGCAGGTCTTTCGCGAAGTAGAGCGCATTGACCAAATGATGAGCACTTATAAGGATGATAGCCGCATTTCGGAGATCAATCGCGAGGCAGCCAGCCGGCCGGTTGTCGCCGGCGATGAGCTGTTTCGCCTGATTCAGCGATCCCTGGATATCGCTGTCCTGACCCGGGGCGCCTTCGATATCACCTATGACAGCGTCGGGCAGCACTACGATTTTCGAACACGCCAGCGTCCGGATGCAGAGACCGTGGCGTCAAACCTTGGCCTGATTGATTACCGACTGGTCAATCTGGACGCCGCCAATGGCACCGTGGATTTCGGCGCCGAGGGCGTGCGCATCAACCTGGGTGGCATCGCCAAAGGCTACGTCGTGGAGCGCGGTGTCGACCTGTTGCGTGTCGCCGGGGTACGACACGCCGTGGTCACTGCGGGCGGCGACTCCCGGCTGCTTGGCGACCGCCGCGGACAGCCGTGGATGGTTGGCATTCGCGATCCGCGCAAGGATGGCGAGGTCGCCATGACCATTCCGTTGCAGGATGAAGCGATTTCCACGTCGGGCGACTATGAACGCTATTTTGACGAGGACGGTGTGCGTTACCATCATATCCTCAGCCCGGAAACCGGCAATCCCGCGAGCGGCGTCCATAGTGCTACTGTCATCGGGCCGGATGCCGTATTTACGGACGCACTGTCGACCTCGGTCTTTGTTATGGGTGTCGATCTCGGTCTGCGCCTGATTGCGACATTGCCTGACTACGAAAGTATCGTTATCGACGATCAGGGCCGGATTTTCTTCTCGGATGGCCTGACACCACCGTAGCTGGCGTTCAGTCAGCAGGCCCGCTTGTCGCCGAATACCGACGAATATTCACTTTAAATTCATACTGATACAGCTATGATATGGCGTCTGTCGAGGATCCTGAATTTGGGGTCGTGGCGGGTTCGGGCGATGGCCCGGCACAGGTAAAAAACTCTGGAAAAAAGAACGATTTAACGTAATCTGTAACAAAAGCGACCTGACCGGCCTGTGCCGGGGCTGGTCGTTATGTTCAGACAAGACCAGTCAATTGTGACGATGATCACGGCCCTGACAGGGGTCCGGCTGTCACCATGCAGTGTCTGCGACTGGCATCGAGGCAGGCTGCCCGGAATGGGGTGGTCAGCCTCCCATGGATGGAATATTGGGTTTTACGACAAGGATTGAGAAAATGAAGATCAAGAACACTTTGGTAGGTCTGATATTTAGCTTGGTGGCTGCGACCAGCCTGGCGTCGTCCGGTTTAACCGGCCAGCCCGCGCCTGATTTTGCACTGAAGAGCTCGACCGGAGAAAACCTGCGTCTTTCCGAACATCGCGGTGACGTGGTAATGATCAATTTCTGGGCGACGTGGTGTGGTCCGTGCCGGCAGGAAATGCCGTTACTCGACGAGCTGTACCAGCGCTACGAGCGAGTCGGATTCCGGCTGCTCGGCGTTAACATCGATGACGATTCGCGCAAAGCCATGAACATGATTTCCGATCTGGGCGTAAACTTCCCGGTTTTGTTTGACAGCACCAAGGAAGTCAGCAAGCTTTACCAGGTTGATGCGATGCCGGTCACCGTCATCGTCGACCGGGATGGCACGGTGCGCCATGTGCACCAGGGCTACAAGCCCGGGTACGAGGACAAATATCTGGACGAAATTCGATCGTTGCTACGTGAGTAGCAGCGGTCACAGGGTCTGTAGGAGAACAGTAACGTGACAAGACGAATGATAATCAGCTGGGGCTTGGCCCTGATGTTGATTTTTGGCGTAACCACGGCGCAGGAAGAGAGTGAATCTTCTCCTGATAAATTCCGTGTCCTGGATGAAGATGTGCAGGATCTCAAGAAAGAGGTTCTCGATCTGAACCGCGATTTGTTCTTGTTGGAAGAAGAATTACTGTTTCCTGCAAACTCGCAGGTTGCTTTTTTTGTGTCGCTGGATGTCGGCGAGTATTTCGAACTGGATTCGGTCAATCTGAAAATCGACGGGAAGGAAGTCGCGAATTACCTTTACACCGAGCGCGAAGTCGGAGCGCTGGCAAGAGGCGGTGTGCATCGTGTGCACATGGCCAACCTGAAGACGGGTGATCACGAGTTAATTGCCGTCTTCACGGGCAAGGGACCGTCAACCCGCGCTTATCGTCGTGCTGCCACGATGACATTCGGCAAGGGCATCGGCGCGAAGTACCTGGAGCTTGAAATCACTGATCGGGTGAAAAAGCAGCAGCCAGAATTCGTAATCAAAGAATGGGAGTGATAGTTGCTGCAACGCCGCACTCCAATTTTTGCGCTACTGCTGTTGCTGGCGCCGGTATTTCCGACTCTCGCGGCCAAGGGTGAGCAGGATCCGATAGTTGTCAATGACCCGCAATACGGTGAGGTCTTGTTCTACTTCTATCAGGAAGACTACTTCCCCGCCATTGTCCGTCTGCTGTCAGCCAAGCAACAAGTATTGCTGACTGATCACATCGAACAGGCCGACCTGTTACTGGGTGGCATGTTCCTGTCCTATGGTCATCACCTTGAAGCTGCCGGCATTTTCGAGCGCCTGTTGGCCGACAACACTGATCCGGAAATTCGTGACCGGACGTGGTTCTTCCTGGCAAAGATCTGGAAACAGCGCGGCTACCTGGATAAAGCCGAAGCGGCTCTGGCACAAATGGGCGATGAATTACCGGATAACATGATGCGGGAAGCGCGCATGTTGCAGGCGCAGATCCTGATTGATACCGGCCGCTACGGCGAGGCGGTTGCAAAGTTGGCAAGCTGGCGCGGCCGAACCGAATGGTCGGGCTACGCGAAATTCAACCTCGGTGTGGCCTTGGTGCGCAACGGCGATGTGGAAACCGCATCCGGGATACTGGACGAACTGGGCAGCATGAATCCCTATAATGAAGAAACGGCTGCCTTGCGCGACAAGGCGAATCTGGCTTTGGGCTATTCATTGCTGCAGGACGGTCGTCCGGGTGCGGCGAAAGAGCCGCTGCAGCGGGTCCGACTGGAAGGTCCATTCTCGAACAAGGCTTTGTTAGGTGTCGGCTGGGCGGATGCGGAGCTCAATAACTATGAGCGTGCATTGGTGCCATGGATGGAACTGCAGGGCAGGGACCTGCTCGACCCTGCTGTTCAGGAAGCCATGTTGGCAATCCCGTACGGCTTGTCAGAGCTCGAATCCATTAGTCAGGCTGCCGATCACTACCTGAATGCCGTCGAGGCATTCTATGAAGAAACCAATCGCATTGACCGGACAATCGAGTTTGTTGAGTCGGGCGATATGTTTGCAAAATACCTGGTGGAAAGTCCGTCGGACAGTTCCGGCTGGTACTGGCAAATAGCGGATCTCCCCGAGGGCCCGGAGACTCGTTATCTGTATCATCTGCTGGCGACGCATGCTTTTCAGGAAGGCCTGAAAAATTATCGGGACCTGACCTATCTGCACGACAACCTGACCAACTGGCAGCAAAGCATTAACGTTTACACCGCAATGCTGGAAACTCGCCTCGAGGCATATGAGGACCAGGTGCCACGTGTGGAGAACACCCTTGGTCGCACGAATATTGATGACCTGATCGAGCGGAAGCTGGAATATGATGCGCTGATCACCAATATCGAGCGAAGCAACGACTGGTTGGCATTGGCGACAGAGGAAGAGTTTGAATTGTGGGGCGAGATCACCAGCCTCGAAATCAGCCCCGCAGCGTCGGCCAATATTCCGGAAGCAGCGGAGGTACGTGAGAAAATCAGCTTGCTGAAAGGCGTTTTACAATGGCAACTGGAACGCGAGTTCGGTAGTCGTTTGTGGGAGATTCGCCGCAACCTGCGTGACACTGGCGAATTGCTCGTAGAGACGCAGCGCGCCCGGCGCCAGATTGACGAAACCATGCGTACGGAGCCGCTGAAGTTTGCCGATTTCAGTGATCGTGTTTACGGCTTGGGACCGCGGATCGACACGATGCAGGTCAGACTGGATGAAACGATGGCGGATCAACGAGAATATTTGCAGTCCATCGCCGTCAATGAACTCCAGGCGCAGAAGCGGCGCCTGGACACCTACACGCTGCAGGCTCGATTCGCGCTGGCAGCAATTTACGATCAGGCGTCGGCAGAGGCGGAGTCCTTGCAGGAAGCGGAGACCCTGCAATGATTCCCTCAGTCAAGAACACGCTCGCAGGTTTGCTTGCAATACTGTTGCTGGCGGTCCAGGCGCACGCAGATGTCAAGAAAAGCGAGACGATTGAGAGTCTTGAAGACCAGACGGTAGAAGTTCGCCCGGGCAAAGTTATTGTTCATAGCACCGACCTGGCGCGGGATAACTACGAAGCCTTCCTGGAGCTGTCCACCGACGACCCGGACCAGCGTGCGGAGGCGATGCGGCGCCTGGGCGATCTTGAGATCGATGCGACGGAGGCCGCGCAAATGGCCGAAAATCTCGAATCGATCGACAACTCGGGGTACAACAGCGCCGTCGAGATGTACGAGCAGTTATTGCGTGAATATCCGGACTTCAGCCGCAATGACACGGTCATGTACCAATTGTCCCGCGCCTACGAACTGATCGGTCGGACCGATGATGCGCTCGCAACCCTGAACCGGCTGGTTGCACAGTATCCGGATACGCCACTGATTGATGAAATTCAATTCAGGCGCGGCGAGATGCTGTTTCTGCGCAGCAAATTTAACGATGCAGAGATGGCGTACGCCTTTGTCGTGGACTACGGTCCGCGGTCCCGTTTTTATGAACAATCGCTTTACAAACTGGGCTGGTCCCAGTTCAAGCTGGGCTGGTATGAAGACAGCCTCGATCCGTTCTTCGAACTCCTCGACCGCAAGGTCAGCGATATCCAGTGGGAAGAAGGCGAATATCGTCTCGAAGAACTAAGCCGCGCTGACCAGGAATTGGTGGAGGATACCTTCCGGGTATTGAGTATCAGCTTCTCCTATATGGATGGTGCGAACAGTATCGACGAGTACCTAGCGAAACGCGGTCGTCCGCAATTCGGCTATGTGATTTACAGAAATCTCGGTGACTTATACTTGTCGCAAGAGCGTTTTGTGGATGCTGCGGAGACGTATGAAGCATCAGTCAAGCAGGAACCGAACCATTCCAAGTCGCCGATGCTGCAGGCAGAAGTCATCGAAGCTTACAAGCAGGGTGGCTTTCCGACTCTGGTGCTTGAGGCCAAGCAAGCCTATGTCAATCGCTATGGACTGGAGAGCGAATACTGGCAGCAGAATGCGCGTGAGAGTAATGCGACCGTCGACGAATTCCTGAAGGACAATTTGAACGACCTGGCACAGTACTCGCACGCCAAGGCTCAGGAGGAAGGCAACCTGGAAGACTACCAGGAGGCCGCCCGTTACTACCGCCAGTACCTGGATTATTTCCCGAACGAAGAAGGCAGTGCGAATACCAATTTCCTGCTGGCAGAGATTCTGTTTGAGAGTAAGGATTTCGACGCGGCTGCCGAAGAGTATGAACGTACCGCTTACAGCTACCCGCCGCATGACCAGGCTGCTGAAGCAGGTTATGCGGCGATCCTGGCCTTTCGTGAGCATGAGGCGACCCTGGTCGACTCGGCGGCGAAAGAAGCCTGGCACAGTCGCTATCTCGATAGCGGACTCATGTTTGCAGATACGTTTCCGGAACATGCCGAGTCAGGTGCGGTGCTGACGACAGTTGCCGAGGATCTTTTCCAGCAGGGCGAATTCGATTTGGCGATTTCCGTAGCGCAGGCGGTCGTCAACAAGCAGCCACCGGTCGACACCGAGCTGGCGCGCACTGCCTGGACAGTGATCGCGCACTCACAGTTTGACCTGGGAGACTTTGTCGCAGCCGAACAAAGCTATTACCAGCTGCGGCCCTTCATTCCGGTTGATGACGAAGAAGCCAGCCAGGAGATTAAGGATCGCATTGCCTCGACAATCTACAAGCAGGGCGAGATGGCCCGCGATATGGGCTTCAACGAGGAGGCCGTTGGGCACTTTTCGCGGCTGGGCAGTGTTGTGCCGGATTCCGATATTCGTGAAACGGCCGATTATGACGCAGCCGTTGTCCTGATCAACATGGGTGCGTGGGATCGGGCATCTGCGGCTCTCGAGGACTTCCGGGTACGGTATCCGGAGAGCGAATTCGCCGGCGATATCACCCAGAAGCTGGCGGTAACCTATTCGAGTTCCGGGCGGGCTGCCGATGCAGCTGCCGAATTCGAGCGCATAGCAGTCGCTGAAGAGAGCTCCGAAGAAATTCGGCGCGAGGCCCTCTGGCAAGCCGCCGAGTTGTACGAGCAAAGCGGCGCCGTGAACAGCGAGCAGCGTGTCCTGGAAGACATCATCGCGCGCTACCCGAATCCGCTGTCCGAGTCGATCGAGGCACGTTTCCGGTTGCTGGAAATCGCAGAGCAAAATGGCTCGGAGAGTGAGCGCACAATGCGACTCGAACAGTTGATCGCCGCTGACGCGACCGCCGGAGCACAGCGCTCCGACCGGACCCGCTATCTTGCCGCAACAGCGTCGCTGCAGCTGGCGGAGCCGGTGCGGCGCCAGTTCGAGGTCGTTCGACTAATACAACCCCTGGCCGAGAGCATGAAGATCAAGCGGAAGTTCATGGAAGAAGCGATCGAGGCGTATACCAAGTCGGCCGATTACGGCGTGGCGGAAGTCACGACAGCAGCAACTTTCCGGCTTGGCGAAATATACGAGAAATTCAGCGCTGACCTGATTGCGTCCGAGCGTCCCCAGAACCTGGACGCCGCGGCCCTGGAGCAGTATGAACTCTTGCTCGAAGAACAGATCTATCCCTTTGAAGAAAAGGCGATTGAGTTGTACATGGCAAATACAGACCGGGCACCAAACGGTGTCTATGACGAATGGGTACAGCGAAGTTTCGATCGCCTCGCAACTTTGATGCCGGCCCGATACTCGAAAGTGGAGCGCAGTGAAGATGTCGTTACAACGCTCTACTAGCGGTATGGCAGCCAGGTCGCTGGCACTGTTGGCAGCCTTGTCGCTGGCCGCCTGCGGCGGCTCACCGAGCAAGCCGGATGCCGAGTCCGAGTCGCAGCCCCGGGAAATCGCGGAGACAGCAGTTGAGTCCCCGAGTTATGACGACGTCCCGCCGGCGGCGATGACTTTGTTCGAACAGGCAACTTTCGTAATGGCGAGCGGTGATTACCTTGACGCTGAGTTGCGTTTCAAGGACTTTTTGCTGCGTTTTCCCGATTACCCGGGCGCGCACACGAATTTGGCTATCATCCATGCCCAGAACGGGGACGATGCGGCCGCACAGGCCTCAATTGACGCGGCTTTGGCGCTGGACCCGAATTACGCGCCTGCGCTGAACCAGCAAGGCCTCCTGTTTCGCAAAATGGGCAAATTTCTGGAGGCAGAAGCCGCTTATATGAAGGCCGTCACAGCTTCCCCTAACTATGCCTTGGCACACTATAATCTCGGCGTTTTGAATGAACTTTATTTACAGCGCCTGGAAACTGCTTTGCAGCATTTTGAGCAATATCAGTCCATTGTCGGCGAAGATGAGCAGGTCGAGCGGTGGATTGCGGACTTGAAGCGTCGCGTAGCGGCGGCTCAGGGCTAGGCAAACGTGGCGGAATGACGGACATGAAACCTCGACAGATTACGGTTTTCGGCCCCCGATTCATGCTAGCCATGTTGTTGGCGGCGTTTGCCACTTTCGCTCAGGAGGCTGACGATGCGGATTCATTGCAACCGGCGGTTGACACGTCGGCGATTGAGCCGGCGGTGGATACTTCGGCGACGATTACTGACGGTGATGGAGAGGCTGGTGGTGAAGAGGATGAACCCGAAAGCAGTGACGCTGCGTTAGCAAATGATGTATCCCGCCAGGAAAGCGGCGGGCAGGTAATGGACCGCATTGAGCTTGGAACGACGGAGGTGACAGGTAATTCGGAACTGCCAACGGTGCTGTACATCGTGCCCTGGCAAAAGTCGGATCCGGGCAACCTGACCGGCAAGCCGGTCAACACGCTGATGCAGGAGGTACTGGCACCGCTGGATCGGGAAGAATTTTTGCGCCACGTCGACTATCACGGAGAGTTGCACGGTGAAGAGGTCGCTGAAGAGAGTGCAGAATAAGCTGTAACATAGATTTAACAATATTTAAGTAGCGTCAGTCAGCTGGCGATTTGGAAAACTAGAGGAGCAAGACAATGGGCACAATAGTGCGCTTTTTTCAGGATGGTGGTGCTTTTATGTACCCGATTCTGTTCGTATTGGCGATCGGCGTGGCAATTGCCGTCGAACGCTGGATGTATTTGACAATGTCGGGCGCTGCCAACCGTGCGCTGTGGAAGAAAATCGTGCCGTTTCTAAAGGCCGGAAACTTTCAGGAAGCCGCGCAGGTAACGAGCAAATCGAAAGCAGCAATTGGCTCGATCCTGACTTACGGCTTGTATCGTATTAAATCGGCACGCCGCCGTGACGATATCGAAAAGGCAATGGAAGAAAGCATGATGGAAGTGTTGCCGCGACTCGAAAAACGTACTCACTACCTGGCTACGCTGGCAAATATTGCCACTTTGCTGGGTCTGTTGGGCACGATTATTGGTCTGATTCGTGCGTTTACAGCCGTTTCGAATGCAAACCCGGCGGACAAGGCAGACCTGTTGTCTGCGTCGATTTCGGTTGCAATGAACACGACGGCATTCGGACTGATGGTCGCAATTCCATTGCTACTGTTGCACGCGTTGCTGTCAACCAAGACCAATCAGCTGGTCGACAGCCTGGAAATGGCTTCGGTCAAGTTTCTGAATGCGGTAACCGAACGTTCCCTTAAAGCCGGAGCCTAAGCATGATCAATCGCCGCAGAGGCGGTCGTCGCCACGAAGAGACGGCCGAACTCAACATCACGGCTTTCATGAACCTGATGGTTATTCTGGTTCCGTTCCTGCTGATTACAGCGGTGTTCTCGCGTTTGGCAATTCTGGAATTGAATTTGCCAGGCTCCTCAACCGAGCCCGTGGATCCGCAGGACCAGACGTTTCAACTGGAAATCATCGTTCGTAAAGACAAGATTGAAGTCGGCGATCGCAACCAGGGCTTGCTGGGTATTTACCCGAATACGGTGGACGGCTACGACTACGCAGCGGTAGAAACCAAGCTGGTCGAGCTCAAAGACGCATATCCGCAGAAGACGGACGCATCGATTTTGTTGGAACAGGATATCGAGTACAACACGCTGGTGCAGGTTATGGACCTGGTCCGCGTCGCCGAAACGGTGGAAGACGACTCTGTCATTCGCTCCGACCTGTTCCCTGATATCTCGATAGGCGATGCGCCGATTCAGGAAGAAGGATCACTTTCCGATGGTTAAGTCAGCTCGCGCCAGACGCATGGACAAGCACCATGCACGCAACAAGCGTTCAACCGGTTTGAACCTGGTGTCGCTGATGGATATTTTTACCATCCTCGTATTTTTCCTTCTGGTCAATTCTTCCGAAGTCGAAACCTTGCCAAAGTCCGATGAGCTGCAATTGCCGGAGTCCATCGCTGAACAAAAGCCCGAGGAGACGGTCGTTATTCTCATCGGTGAAAAGGACATTCTGGTGCAGGGCGAGGTCGTCGCATCGGTCGCGGAAGTGCAGGAACAGAAAGGTAACGACATTCCGGCATTGCGCGAAGCGCTGAAATCGCAGAACGACCGTGTGCTTCGCCGCGCGGCACAGGATGACATCGCCGGGCGGGAAGTAACGATTATGGGTGATAAGGAAATTCCGTATCGCGTGCTGAAGAAAGTGATGGCAACTTGCACTCAGGCGGACTATGGGCAGATATCGCTGGCTGTGCTGCAAAAGAGCTCGGAAAAGCTCGATGACCTGCAGGCGGCCCGTTAAGGGTAGCTGGACGATATTTAGGGAGTAACACGTGGATTTACCGTTTTACAGAGAGTACGACCTGCCATGGACCGCTGACTCGGACCAGGAGCGCAAATTCCAGCGCCTGACCGGGTCGATATTAATTGGCGTCCTGGTGCTGAGTCTCGTCTGGCCGTTCATCCCGACGCCCGAGCCGGATCCTTACGAAGTGATCGAGATTCCTCCGCGTATCGTAGAACTGATGCTCGAGGAAGAACCGCTGCCGCCACCGCCGCCGGAGCCTGAGCCTGAGCCTGAAGAAGAGGAACCGCAGCCTGAGGAAGAGCCGGAGCAAGTGGTCGAAGAGGTTGAGCCGGAACCCGAACCCATTCCCGAGCCCGAGCCGGAGGTGGACCGGACAGAGCAGGCAATTGAGGAAGCACAGGCTGCAATGATGCCTTTTGCCGAAGATCTGGCCGACCTGGTCGACAAGGATTTGCTGGATTCGGTCGACGATACGGACCTGACAGAGTCCGTCGGCGAAGCTGAACGCAACGAACGCTCGATGATTACGTCGAAAGCCGGTACTGCATCCGGCGGTATCAATACCGCCAGCCTGAGCCGGAATACTGGCGGCACGGGAATCGCCGGCCGCAATACCACCAAGATTGCCAGCCCGGTTGCCGGGCTCAGCGATCAGGCAGGCGGTGCACGGCGCACGGGTACGAGCGGTAAAGCATCGCGTTCCCGCGAGGAGATCGAACTGGTCTTCGATAAGAATAAAGGTGCTATTTTTGCGCTCTACAACCGCGCATTGCGAGTCGACCCGTCACTGGAGGGCAAGCTGGTGCTGCGCTTGACCATCGCACCGGATGGGAGCGTCACGTTCTGTGAAGTCGTTTCGAGCGAGTTGGATAATCCGGAACTCGAAAGGAAGCTGGTCTCACGGGTCAAATTGTTTCGCTTCGAAGCCAAGGACGTTGAACCCATCACGACCACCAAGCCCATCGATTTCTTCCCGGCGTAGTCGTCAACGACACAGTTTGTAGCGTTTTTCCTTGAGTTTACGCAGGCGTGCCTCAAGGCGTATTCCCTGCGCGGCGCTGTAGCCATTGCGCATGCGAGCCTCGATCTCGCGAATCTGTTGCTTGACCTTTTCGCACGCCGCGCGGTCAGTTGCTGTTGATGGCTGTGACGCAATCAATACCGCAAGACAAGTCAGTGCGATGCCGGGCTGCAAAAAACGCATAATTCCTCCTGTGGTCAGTAACGTTATACTGCATAGCCTTACGGCGCTGCTTGCCGTATTTTTGCGAAATAGCCCCGGATTTGGAGAGTCGATCATGAAGAAACTGTGCGCAGGACTGTTGTCGCTTTTGCTCGGCGCGGCTTATGCCGTTGCGGGCCCGGAATCGGCCATTGACGAACTCATCGAACAAACCGGCATTGAGCCTGGCGCAACAGCAATGCGTGACCTGCCCGGATGGCGTGCGCCGACGAAAGTTCTGATCTACCAGGGCTGGTACATCGATCCGGAATTTAATACTGCCGTGCCCGGACTTGAGATCGTTCAGGCGGAGACCCTGGCAGAGGCACTGATTGAGGCGGCAGATGCAGATGGGATCATAGGCAGCTGCGGCAACGAGCTGGTGAACGCAGCGCGCCAGGCGACCTGGGTACAAATATCCTCGGCTGGCGCTGAACGCTGCATGCAGACCGACAGGATCGTCAGCGGCGAAGTCGTGCTTACCAATATGCAGAAGATGTCGTCCCCGGTCATCGGGGAGCATGCAGTGGCAATGGCGCTGGCCCTGGCCCGTAGCCTCCCGCAATACGCCAAGAAAATGGATTCCGGCGAGTGGCTGGACCGGGATGGAGCAATCGGCAGCGCGATGCAATCGGTACAGGGCAAGACGCTGCTGGTCGCAGGGCTGGGCGGCATCGGCACGGAAGTCGCGCGCCGGGCCGCGGCACTGGGTATGAGGGTCGTCGGCACGCGGCGCAGCGGCGTCAGGTCGCGGCTCGCTTCCTGCGGGAAGTCGGGCGTCGCCGACAGGAGGAAGCACTGCACCTGCAGCTTCGAGTCCGTGCGCAACAGCAGGTTCTTGAGATAGCGGTACTCCCAGCGCGGCAGGCCGTCGACGTACAGCACGCGGATCGTGGCGGGCGAGACGTGCACGCTGAACTCCGCGCGG
>Ga0102946_1000102_pt1 | contig 28059 bp, 29 predicted proteins | sample SalPon2A_A_D1_MG_FD_78209 | JGI IMG/M metagenome (GOLD analysis project Ga0102946, IMG submission 78209) | Soil microbial communities from South San Francisco under conditions of wetland restoration - Salt Pond MetaG R2A_A_D1_MG | ecosystem: Environmental > Terrestrial > Soil > Wetlands | place... | reverse complement strand
GTTGCATTTCCACACGAGACGGTGAGAATTTTCGAGTTGATGCAAATGGGTAAATGGCGCGAGGCGCGCGCCATTTACGATTGGTTCCTGCCGCTTCTTGCCCTGGACACCGGGCCATTTTTCATTCACCAGATCAAGCTGGTGGAAGAGCTGGTGGGTGTTGGCAATGCGAGACTGCGACCGCCAAGGCTGCAACTCCCTGACGCCCGCATCGCGGAGATTAAGGGTATCGTTGACCGGGCACTGGAATCACGCCCCGCACTCTAAGAGAGACCCGGGAGACCCCTGATGAGTAAAAATTCCAGTCTGGCCGAACAGGCATATCGTGCACTGGAAGATCGCCTGGTCATGCTGGATCTACCGCCGGGCAGAATGGTTTCTGAAGGTGACCTGATCAAGTTAACCGGGTACGGACGAACGCCGGTTCGTGAGGCCATCCAGCGCCTGGCACAACATGAACTCTTCCAGGTGATTCCGCGAAAAGGACTGTTGGTGACACCGCTTGACCGTGCGGACCTAGATCAGATCCTGGAGGCCCGCAGGCCGCTGGAAAACCTGATTGCTCATCGTGCTGCATTGCAGGCAAACGATGAACAACGCAGTGGCCTGGCCGGATTGGCCAGGGAACTGGCCAACTGTCATGATGATTTTTCAGGTTTTCTCAACAAGCAAAGGGCAATCGATGACCTGCTAGATGTATGTTGTGGCAACCCGTACGTCATTCAGGCGGTGACGCCCCTGAGAATTCACTGTCGCCGGTTCTGGAATTACTACCGTGACCAGGTCAATTTGTCTGATGTGATCGCAGCGCTCAGTAACCTGGTTCGCCTGGCGGCAAGGCGCGATGTCAAGGGCGCGCAGAAAGCTTCAGACAGTATTATTCATCTTACCGAGCGACTGGTGGCCGGGATGGATCATTTCAGTTGAGTGAATCAGGAAGAAAGCACTGTGTTGTGATTGGAGCAGGGATCGTCGGTAGTTCCTGCGCCTGGCACCTGGTGAAACAGGGGCACGAGGTCACGGTCATTGATCCGGTTCTTCCGGGCCAGTCAACCAGTTTTGGTAATGCAGGCTGTATTTCACCCAGCGCAGTTATTCCGTTTTCGTATCCCGGTGCGATTCGCCAGGTGCCAAAGTGGCTGATTGACAGTCATGGACCGCTGGTGATTCGACTCTCTCATCTCCCCCAGGCAATGCCTTGGTTGTACAGATTCTGGCGAGCCGGCTCCATGCCTCAGGTCGAGGCCATCGTCCAGGCCCAAAAAGATCTGATGGCCACGGTTCGGTCTGATTACGACACGATTCTCGCCGAAACCAGGTCAGACTGGATGAGTGAAAAACGCGGCCTGATCATGATCCATGACAATGAGAAGAGCTATCGTGGCGATGCCTGGCAGTATGAAATGCGACAGCGTCTGGGGCAGGAGCTAAGCCGACTGACCAGCGATGAGCTTTTTGAAATGGAGCCTGCCCTTGCTGAACATCCGCGGGCAAGAGATCGTGTGGCAGTCTATGACCCGGCCTGGTCACATCTGACAGATCCCGGTGAAGTGACGCGCAATATCGCCGAGGCCGCATTTTCGCAGGGTGCAAACTGGATTCAGGATCGTGTTCTCTCTCTTTCTCAACGGCAAGATGGCGCTGAAATGGTTACCGGGAATGGTCAGAAGCTGACTGCCGACTCGGTTGTGGTTGCTGCAGGGGTTTGGTCGGGAAAACTTCTCAGCCAGTTGGGTGTGAGCGTCCCGGTGACTGCAAAGCGCGGCTATCACACCATGGTGCACAACCCCTCAATTGATCTGAATCACCCGATCATGTCAGTCAGCCAGTTTTTTGTGATCACACCCATGCGCCTTGGCATCAGGCTGGCGGGAACGGCTGAATTTGCTGCCATCGATTCGCCCCCTGATTATCAGCGCGCCAGGATACTGCTGGATCACTCCCGCAAATATTTTGTTGGGCTTGAAGGTGAGTCATACAGCGAATGGATGGGGCAGCGCCCAATGATGCCGGACAGTAAACCGGTGCTCGGCGCGTTACCGAACAACCCGAATATCTTCTGCGCTTTCGGACATGGTCACTATGGGCTGACTCAGGGCCCAACTTCCGGGCGCATCATTGCCGATTTGATAGCAGGGCGTGAACCACATCTTGATTTGTCGCCTTTTGCAGCTGACCGGTTCTGATCGCGAAATGCAACCCGAGCACCCTCACACGTTTCACTGCATCGACGCGCATACATGCGGCAATCCTGTGCGGTTGATTCACAAGGGGATACCCGAACTGCACGGCGACACCATGCTGGATAAGCGTCAGCATTTCCTTGAAGAGTACGACTGGATTCGCACATCGTTGATGTTTGAGCCCCGCGGGCATGCACAGATGTCCGGCAGCATGTTGTATCCATCTTCTCGCGAAGACTGTGAAATGGGCGTGCTGTTTGTAGAGACATCCGGATGCCTGCCAATGTGCGGTCATGGTCTGATCGGGACCATCACCATAGCGATCGAACATGGCCTGGTTGTTCCAAGGGAGGCTGGAGTCGTGAACCTGGAAACACCTGCCGGAATAGTGACGGCTCACTACACTGAGGAATCCGGGAAGGTGCGATCGGTGCGCATCGCAAATGTACCGTCTTTCCTTCACAGCAGGAACCTGGAAGTCGATTGCCCTGAGCTCGGCGGAACATTGCGGGCTGACGTTGCTTATGGTGGTAACTTCTATGCCATTGTCGAGTCTCAGGAGGTTCTTGAAGACATGGTTCAATTGTCTGCATCAGAACTATTAAGAATCAGCCCCAAGCTCAGAGAACGTTTTAATAAGAAATATAAATTTGTTCATCCCGAAGACCGTAGGGTGGCAGGGCTGACACACATTTTGTGGACTGGAAAGCCGAGGGTCGAAGGCTCGCATGCGCGCAATGCAGTTTTCTATGGGGATTCCGCGATCGACCGATCACCCTGCGGGACCGGGACTTCTGCGCGAATGGCGCAACTCGCGGCTCGAGGGGAACTGTCCGTGGGTGACCGTTTTGTACATGAAAGCATTATTGGCAGCCAGTTCACGGGCAGGGTGGAAGCTTCTGCCAGGGTGGGCGAATTTGATGCAATTGTGCCCAGTATTGAAGGTTGGGCAAGGGTCTTTGGCAACAATGTCATTACAGTGGATCCGAATGATGATCCCTACTGGGCAGGTTTCTCAGTCACCTGATACCAGTAGCTGAAGGAGTTCAAATGCACACTATCAGTCGGTTGTTCTTAACTCTTCTGTTAATCCCGGCCCTGGCCTGGGGCGTGGAAAATGGTGACAGTGAGAAGTTTCGTGAGATTTACGAAAGAGAATGGGCTTTTCGCCTCGATGAATTCCCAACCCTGGGCTCATGGGTGGGTGATGAGCAATATGATGATCGACTTGGTCATGTATCGGTGGCTGACCAGGAGCGTCGCAAGGCTTACTGGCAGGGCATTCGAAAGGAACTGAACGACATTTCATGTGATCGTCTGTCAGCTGGTGATTGCGTGAACTATCAGATCTACAGGAAGCAGATCGATGACTTCATCACTGGTGTGGAGACACGTTCTTACCTGTTGCCTTTCAACAGCGATTCAGGATTCTACATGGGTTGGGTCCGACTGCCGGACAGCACCGATTTCAGTGACGAAGCTGATTACAGCAACTACCTGTCCCGTATCGGAATGATTCCGGTAATCATGGACGAGTACATTGGCCTGATGCGCGAAGGCATTGAAATCGGCTTCACACAACCCCGTGTTGTCCTGGAAGGTCGCGACAAACCCATCCAGGCACAGCTGGTCGATTCGCCGGAAGACAGTCCGTTTTTTGCGCCCTTCACAGAACGACCGGACACCATCAATGAAGACGAGTGGACCATACTGCGCAACGAGGCATTAAAAGTTGTCGAGGAAGGCGTGGTGCCAGCCTACCAGGCGCTTTTTGATTTCTATCACGAGGAATACCTGCCCGGGTCACGCGAATTGCTGGGTGCACTCCAGTTACCCGGAGGCGAAGCGTTCTACCAGGGACAGATTCGCTACTACGCAACCGTGGACCTGAGTCCGAGAGAGATTCACGAGATTGGTTTGCGTGAAGTTGAAAGAATCACGGCCGAAATGCAGATGGTCATGGATGAGGTGGGCTTCGAGGGCAACAGGCAGGATTTCATTGACTGGATGCGATCTAATCCTGAGTTTTATGCAAAGACTCCCCGTGAATTGCTGGCAGAAGCCTCCTACCACGCAAAAAAGATTGATGGGCGTTTGCCAATGCTGTTCAGCCGCCTTCCACGTCAGCCTTATGGGGTTGCACCAGTGCCGGAAGAGCTGGCTCCGTTCTATACAGCAGGCCGGTATGTGGGTGCGCCCCTGGAAGCACATCGTGGCGGCTATTACTGGGTCAATACTTATCAGCTGGAGAGCCGCCCGCTTTATGCTCTGCCAGCGCTGACTCTGCACGAGGGAACGCCAGGACACCATCTTCAGAACGCTCTGGCCAAGGAAAACGATGAACAGCCACCGTTCAGGAGATTCGACTACATTTCTGCCTACGGAGAAGGCTGGGGGCTTTATTCGGAAAAGCTGGGTGTTGAAATGGACATCTACGAGACCCCCTATGAAGATTTCGGTCGCCTGACTTACGAGATGTGGCGCGCCTGTCGACTGGTCATAGATACCGGGGTGCATGCTTTCGGCTGGTCACGAGAGCAGGCAAGGGAATACCTTTCAAGCAGGACTGCGCTTTCCATCCATGAGGTCAACACGGAGATTGACCGGTATATTTCCTGGCCAGCCCAGGCGCTTAGCTACAAGTTGGGTGAGATCAGAATCTGGGAGTTGAGACGGGAAGCAGAAGAGGCATTGGGCGCAGATTTCGATATTCGGGCCTTTCATGACGCTATACTTGCTCTGGGATCAGTGCCGCTTGGCGTGCTTTCTAAGGAAATCGAACGTTGGGTGGCGACGCAACAAGCTGGAGAGGACACATGATCAGGACCTGGTTTATTACTTCAATTCTTAGTTTGACTTTGCCAATGGGCCTTGTCGCCGGTGAACTGGAAGACGCACTCGACGACTCGGTTCACGGACCCGATTGCCCCGCGCAGGTGAGCTTCCTGGAACTGCGCGATGGAGACGTGGTTCCAACAACATTCACGGTGCAGTTTGTCATTACCGGGATGGAGGTTGCACCAGCTGGCGTTGCCATGGAAAACACCGGGCACCACCACATCCTGATCGATCTCAATACCTTACCGCCGCTGGATCAGCCATTGCCAATGACGGATCAGATCGTGCATTTTGGTGGCGGCCAGACCAGCACTGAACTGACGCTTGAGCCAGGCGAACACACCCTGCAGTTATTACTGGGCGACTATATGCACGTTCCCCACAATCCCCCGGCGATGTCGCCACGTATCACGATTACAGTCGTGGAAGAGACAGAGGAAGGTTAGAGCGTTTTATTGCGGGCCTGTGTAGATGCAACCCGCGTTGCAGGTTTCCTGCACGCAGACTTTCTTCAGGCCGGCGAGATTGTTCTCAAGGCGGGACCACACCCAACGTGCCAGGTTTTCACTGGTCGGGTTTTCCAGGCCGGGAATATCGTTGAGGCAGTTGTGATCGAGCTGATCATAGAGCGGCTGGAAAGTCTTCTTGAGTTCGGCAAAATCCATGACCCACCCCGAATCCTGGCCGACTTCACCACCAACATGCACCTCGATTTTGAATGAGTGACCATGCATTCGGGCACACTTGTGCCCTTCAGGTACGTTGGGTAACCAGTGAGCGGCTTCTATCTGGAAAACACGAAAGACATCCATCCCGGAATTGTAACCGGATCGCGAAACTGGCGTAACCCGCTACTTACTTCTCTCCGGCATTGAAAGACTTGAAGTTGCTTCGCTCATGGGCTCCATCGCAGAATGGTTTGTTCGCCGATTGACCACAACGACACAGTTTCCCGCGGGGTTTGGCGCACTCCTGGCCCAGGTAGTCGACGATCCTCATTCGACCTTCGAATGACAGAGGCCCATCCTCCTCGCAGGTGACAGCCAGGTATGCAGGACGCAGTGGTGCAGGAGTCTCCATGGCATGATTGAACCTTCCCGGGTCAGCGAATTCCGCCTCGAGGTGCTGGCCATCACAAAATGGCTTGTTCCTGGAATGTCCACAGCGACACAGACTGAGGCGGTTTGCGAGTTCGGTTGAGCCGTCTTCATGGATCAACGTGATGTTGCCCTTGATTTCAAGCGGCCCGAACTGGCTGACCAGGGCTTCGTTCAGAATATTAACCAGTCCTTTGCGTCCCTTGGTGCGACGCAGTCTTAACCAGCGGTTAAATGCTGCTTTGGACCTGGGGAGGCTGTAATCGCGCGGAGAAGATTGCTCAGGATCGTTAATGGATTCCTGATCGGGCTTGTGGACAGGTTCATCAAACAGGGGTTTGCGGCGAGCCTCGCCCTGAGATCTTAATTCCTCAAGTCTGCGTCTGTGATTTTTGAAAGCGTCTTCCATGACGTCCTTTCTGAAATTACATATAGGATCGTATCGATCCCGCATATACTGTAGCACCAAAAACAATCAATCGAAAGTCAGGTCGAGGGAATCACTATGCGCAAGTTGTTGTTGCCATTACTTCTTTTCTTTTGTATCGCTGCATCAGCTGAGGTCGGGGTCGCGCCCGATCGTGATCGGGGTGACGGCCCTTTTGATCGGCTGATCCTGAGGGGTGTAAATATTATTGCTGGCGATGGGGCACCCGCCATTGGCCCCATGGACATCATTATTGAAGGAAATCGGATAGCCAGTATCGAATCGGTCGGATATCCGGGCGTGCCGATTCTGGATGAAGACCGGCCCGAGGCTCTGGAAGGTGACATGGTCATGGACCTGGAGGGTTTTTATGTTCTTCCGGGATTCGTAGACCTCCATGCACATTTTGGAGGTGATGCGCAGGGTGTACCGGCAGAGTACCCGGCGAAACTATGGATGGCGCACGGCATCACCACCATACGGGAACCCGGAAGTTTCAACGGGCTTGGCTGGGTGAAGCAACACCAGGAACGCAGTGCCCGCAATGAAATTACCGCACCAAGAATCGTGCCTTACGTGGGGTTTGGCCAGGGTGTTGATGCGCCCATCACGACACCGGAGCAGGCACGACGATGGGTTCGCGATGTCGCATCGGATGGCGCTGAAGGAATCAAGTTCTTTGGGGGCCAGCCTGAAATCATGCAGGCAGCATTTGAAGAGGCAAACAAGCAGGGACTCGGCAGCGCCATGCACCACGCGCAGCTTGATGTCACGCACTGGAACGTTCTCGATTCTGCACGTGCCGGGCTGACCACCATGGAGCACTGGTATGGCCTGCCTGAGGCCATGTTCACTGAGCGTGTCATCCAGGACTATCCTGATGACTACAACTACTTGAACGAGCAGCATCGTTTCGGTCAGGCGGGGCGGCTCTGGGCGCAGGCGGCGCCGCCTGGCAGCGACACCTGGAACGCAGTCCGTGATGAGTTGATTGAACTCGACTTTACCCTGAACCCGACATTGACCATTTACGAAGCCAGCAGGGACCTGATGCGTGAAATGAACGCGGACTGGCAGCAGGATTACGCCCACCCAAACCTCTGGGCATTCTTTCAGCCGTCACGCCGGGCGCATGGCTCATACTGGTTTGACTGGACGACTGCCGATGAAATTGCCTGGAAAGAGAACTTCGCGTTGTGGATGCAGTTTATCAACGATTACAAGAATCACGGCGGTCGCGTCACGCTGGGCTCAGACTCGGGTTTCATCTGGAAGCTCTATGGTTTTGGCTATATCCGAGAAATGGAGCTCCTCCAGGAAGCTGGTTTTCATCCGCTTGAGGTGATTCGTTCGGCGACGATCGAGGGTGCCGAGGTGTTGGGAATGGATGGTGACATTGGCTCTGTCCGCCCCGGCAAGCTCGCTGACCTGGTCATCGTTGAGGAAAATCCCCTGGCCAACTTCAAGGTGCTCTACGGCACTGGCCATTTCAGGCTGAATGACGACAATCAGCCTGTACGCGCCGGCGGGGTCCGTTACACCATCAAGGACGGCATTGTTTACGACGCTCGTGAGTTGCTCTCAGACGTTCGGGAAATGGTGCAGGAAGCACGCACGGAGGCCGGGCAGGATCAATCCGGTCCAGAACGTCTTCCTGCCATTCCCGAATAGTCAGCTGACACCATCACGATTCAATTCATCCGGTCGCGCTGGCCGTGACTGCGTGCCCTCGGGCATTTCGTATCAGCCCGGGTCTGAACCATCACCGATGTCTTCGCGAACTTTAAGAATCGTGAACATCCTACCCATTGTGATGACTCTTATAGTTCATTGCTGCCCCATCAGTTTCTCCAGATCAGCCAGGACTTCGGTTGAATGAACTTCCGGGTCAACGTCGGCATAGTGCTTGGCGATCTTTCCATCAGGATCAATGATAAAAGATTGGCGGTCCGCAATCTGCATCAGCTTGTAATCGCGCAGCACACCGTAGTCGGCACAGGTTTCACCTTCCGGGTCTGAAAGCAGCGTAAACGGCAACTCGTACTTGCTTGCAAATTCCTTGTGCGATTCGACACTGTCAACGCTCACGCCGATCACGTCCGCACCGATGGCCTGGTAGGCAAACCGGCTGTCACGAAAGTTACACGCTTCCGTGGTGCATCCTGGGGTATCGTTCTTGGGATAGAAATACAGTGCCAGCCATTTGCCCTGGTAGTCATCGAGACTATGCCAGTCACCATCCTGATCCTGTAAGTTAAAGCCAGGCGCTTTTGCACCCACAGTGGGGCTTTCCGAATCTGCCATGGTTGCGACGATAGCGAAGACTGAAAACGCGACCGCGATGCCAATTATGATGTACTTCTTCATGTCTCAAAACCTCGTTCCACTGCATCCCGAAGGGTCATTTTTATGAGTACATATTGCCATACAAGTTGCGAAATCTGTGTGAACCCGGGCCTGGTTGTTGGGCAGGGCCAGAGTCAGGTGACAGAAACAGTCATTCTGACACCTGCTTAAGAACCGCTAAAGATCAGCCTTGGTCGGTTATACAGGGTTGCCGCGATGACGGCGAGCACCAGGCCAATCACCAGGGTGCTGCCAAATGACAATCCATACCATTGCAAAGGTACGGTTTCACCGCGAATGATTTCGCCAATCAGCATGTTCTGTGAGAACAGTGGAATGGACATCATCCAGGCTTCCGGTTTGACCGGGTTGGTCATGAAAATGATGCTGGGAATCAGGGGGATCATGATCACCAGGCCGGAATAAGATTGTGCTTCCCGGTAGGTTTTCGCAAAGGACGCCAAAACAGTAAGCAGGCTGGCAGCGAGTATGGCCACTGGCGAAATCACGAACAGAATCTTCAGCATGCTGGTCAGCGTGATCGAAAGATCAACACCAAAAGCACCCACCGGCATCAGTGGCAGGACCAGTTTGAATGAAATCATGGTCAGGGCCAGCGCAGCCATGGCAAATATCGTGGTGGTCAGGAGTTTGCCGGTCATGATCTGCCAGCGGGGCACCGGGTTGATCAGCAGAGGTTCAAGGCTGCGCCGTTCCTTTTCACCGGCCGTGGTATCCAGCGCCAGGTGAATGCCGCCAGTGAATGCCGTAATCATCAGGACATAAGGCAGGAAAATCATCGCCAGGATGGCGCGGCTTTTTGCAGTCGAGAGATCGACGTCACGTATCAGGATGGCTGTTGTCAGGTCTGGCGCGATTCCGCGCAGTTGCAGGCGCAACATGCCAATTTGCTGCCCATATCCGGCCAGCAAGGCGTGCGTTCGCCTGATGGAGACTCCTGATTCCTGGCGGGATGGGTCTGCAATGACTTCCACGGGTGCCGGCTTGCCGGCATTCCAGTGCTCGCCGAAATCTTCAGGAATCCGGATCACCACCATTTCTTCCTGGCTGCGGACCTGTGCTTCCGGGTCTGCCGGGGCTGGCTTGACGATCACGCCTTGTTGTTCGAGAAACCTGACCAGGCTAGGCGCGTGTTCAGCCCCGACAACCGGTATTTCAAGTGTCGATTCAGCTCGTTCCTGTTCCGCCATGGTGGTGAACCAGACAATGCCAATAAACATCAGTGGGAACAGGATCGGACCCAGCAGAAGCGAATTGAACATCGCGCGCCGGTCACGGATGTTTTCCGTGGACTCCTTGCGAAGTACAGTCATTAACCCGCGCATGTTCACATCAATAGTCCTTCTTCGGAACCAATCAGCCTGACAAACGCGTCCTCGATGCTCTCGGCACCGCTTCTCTCAAGAAGCTCTTCCGCCGTGCCATCAGCGGCCACTTTGCCCTTGGCAATAATCACGATCCGGTCACACAGGGCTGCCACCTCCTGCATGATGTGCGTGGACAGCACCACCGAGTGTCCGCTGGCCTTGAGGCTGCGAATGTAATGGCGCAAAGCCCTTGTACTCATGACATCCAGTCCATTGCTGGGCTCATCAAGAAGGACGGTCTGGGGTTTGTGGATCATGGCACGGGCAATGGCCACCTTGACCCTCTGGCCCTGCGAGAAGCCTTCGCAGCGGCGTTCAATGAAGTCATCCATTTCCAGCGTTTCAACCAGTTCAGCGATACGCGATTCCATTTCGGGCCTGGGGATGCCGTGCAAATCACCGTAATAACGGATGTTTTCGCGGGCTGTAAGCCGGTTGTAAAGCCCGCGACCGTCCGGAACCACGCCGAGGGTTCTTTTGATTTCCATCGCATCACGGGTTGGGTCAAGGCCGTCAATGCTGATCTCACCGCTGTCCGGTGGCAGTAGTGAATACAACATGCGCAGGGTGGTGGTCTTGCCGGCACCATTGGGTCCGAGCAGACCGGTGATCTCGCCATCCCGAGCCTCAAACGTGACCCCGTCAACGGCTTTGACATCACCAAAATACTTGCGCAGATCCTTAACCACGATCATGGCTTTGGCCCTGTCAAAGACATGAAATAAGGGGTGGTTGAAAGCTGGTTAATGCATTCGGTTTCCAGGCCATCCAGGTTGGCCGAACTGATGAAATCAGCGACGATGTCTGCCAGGCACCCCTGCCCGGTGACGCTGTGGCCCTGGCCTGGTGCGACCACGTGCAGACTATTAGGCAGGTGCTCAGCAACCTGGTCGGCATATTCCGGTGGCGTGACCGGATCGAGCTCTCCCGAGAGCAGCAGAACAGGTTTGTCGCTCTCAACCGGGTCATGAAACCCGTCTGGAACATCACCCTGTGGCCAGACACCGCACTTGGAGCGTGTTGCCTCGACCATGGTGTTGCCCATCAGCAGTCCTGCGCTGCTGTCATCATGTGGAAAGAACGGAAAATCCTCTGCGCAGGTCACCGACATTTCCATACCCATGGCGATCATGTCGCTGATGCCGCTGGTTGAAATAATCATCTGACTGGCAAGCCGTCCGAAATCGTTATCGTCGGCAGCCTCGGTAATCAGCAGCGGCAAAAGGGCCTGGCTGCTGGGTGAATACATCAGGAAACGCAGGGAACCGGCAAGGGCATCACGGTCAAAAGTCAGTGTTAGCGGTTCGCCTGTCGACGGGTGGTCGATGGTGGTTTCAACCGGTGTGGATTCCAGCCTGGCAACCAGGTTCCTCAGCTTCTGTGAAGTGTTGGGAAACTGCGAATCACAGTCCTGGTCATTGTCACAGTTCTCGAGAACACGAAACACCGCCTTATCCAGCATGATGGCGTGATCGATGCCCAATGGCAGCTCTTGTGGCACCACGCTGTCCAGTACAGCGGTCCGGACCCGGTCCGGAAACATACGCATGTAGACCTGTGCCGCGCGTGTTCCATAAGAGGCGCCCCAGAGGTTAATTTCCTGGTAGCCCAGCGCTTCCCGCACGATGTCATAGTCCTGCATGCCAATCGTGGTGGTGTAAAAACGTGGATCGCCATCAACGCCCTGCAGGCATTCTCTTGTGAATTCCTCAATGGCTTCCCAATCGGTACTGAGCGCTTCTTCCAGCTCGATTTCAGGACATTTGAGCGGGTTGGATTTTCCGGTCCCGCGCTGGTCGATCAGGATGATGTCACGGTTCTCGTTTACCTTGCGAAATGCACCGGCAACAATCAGCCATGCCTCCGTGGCTGCCTGTCCTGGTCCGCCAGCGAACAGGAATACCGGGTCAGGTTCAGCGTTACGGCCGCTGGCGGGCACGCGCGCGATGTTCAGGGAGATCTGGCGGCCTTCAGGGTCGGCCGGATTCTCGGCAACCATGAGCTCGCCACATTCTGCAGGACCACTAATGGGCGTTCCGGGCAGCGTCAATACACAGGGCTCAAAGACCAGCCCGGCATCGTCTGCCTCTTGAGTTTGTGCCCACGCCTGGTCGCCCAGCACGAAACAACTGATTGCAATGCCCAATTTAAGATGGTTTTTCAGTATCATCGTCTATTGGCGCTTCAGCGCGCCTGGACCCGGTTTTGGGATCAAAATCTGGCGAACACGCACCATAGGGACAATCAGGGTCGTTGTCCATAGCTACATCGTCATGTTTGACGTTGAATCATCCATAACAAACCGCAACATAAGTGGACTATGCATGCCCTTGAAGTAAAAGCCCTTAAGAAAACCTATGGCAACGGCGTCGAAGCGCTCAAAGGGATTGACCTTGCGGTCAGCGAGGGAGATTTCTTTGCCTTGCTTGGCCCCAATGGCGCCGGCAAATCGACTCTGATCGGAATCGTCTCCTCGCTGGTCAACAGCACAAGTGGAGATGTCCGCGTTTTTGATGCCAGTGTTCAGAAAGATCGCTCCAGGGCCATGTCTTACATTGGCCTGGTGCCTCAGGAACTGAATTTTAACCAGTTTGAAAAGCCGTTTGAAATCGTGGTCAACCAGGCGGGTTACTACGGCATTCCAAAGAAAGTCGCTGGTGAGCGAGCTGAACAGTATCTCAAACAGCTTTCATTATGGGAAAAGGCTTTTCAGCCTTCGCGCAGCCTGTCCGGTGGCATGAAGCGCCGTTTGATGATTGCCCGGGCCATGGTCAATGAACCAAGGCTACTGATTCTTGATGAGCCCACCGCAGGCGTGGACATTGAAATTCGGCGTTCGATGTGGGAATTCATCAAGGGAATCAACGAGAGTGGGACAACGGTTATCCTCACAACGCACTACCTTGAGGAAGCAGAGAGTCTTTGCCGCAACATTGCCATCATCGATCATGGCAATATCATCGAAAACACATCCATGAGGTCATTACTGGGCAAGCTCGACGTGGAAACATTTATGCTGGATCTTAGGGAATCAGTGACCACATGCCCGACTGTCGAGGGCATGGAAATAGAAGTGGTTGACGAGCAAACCCTGGCAGCCTCCCTGCCCAAGCAGAAATCGCTGAATAACCTGTTTTCAGAGCTGGAGCGGCAGGGCATTCATGTTCTGAGTATGCGCAACAAGTCGAACCGCCTCGAGGAATTGTTCATGCGCCTGGTCGAACACCCCGGAATTCAAAACCCTGCAAACGGGGTCGATGCGAAATGAACAAGGGATATAAGTGGGTCGGTTATCGAACCATCGTGCGCAAGGAAATCACCCGCATCGTGCGTATCTGGGGCCAGACGATTGTGCCGCCGGTCATCACCATGTCTTTATATTTTGTTATTTTTGGCGAACTGATTGGCAGGCGAATCGGTGAAATGGACGGCTTTACCTATATCCAGTACATCGTGCCCGGCCTGGTGATCATGTCGGTGATCACCAATTCCTATGGCAACATGGTTTCTTCCTTCTTTGGCGCCAAGTTTGGGAAGCATATTGAAGAATTGTTGATTTCACCTCTGCCAAACTGGGTGATTCTCTCAGGCTATGTCACCGCTTCGGTGACACGAGGCCTGATGGTTGGCGCAGTGGTGCTGCTTGTCTCCCTGTTTTTTACCCGTATTGAAATTCAGCATCCCCTGATCATGGTGATCATTTTATTGCTCACCTCGATCGTTTTTTCACTGGCGGGGATGGTTAATGCAATCTTCGCCCAGAAATTTGATGACATCGCCATCATCCCGACTTTTGTTCTGGCACCGCTGACCTACCTGGGGGGTGTTTTTTACACGATTAACCTGTTGCCGGAATTCTGGCAAAAAGTATCCGCGTTTAATCCCATCCTCTACATGGTCAACGGCTTTCGCCTCGGCATGCTGGGAGTTTCGGATGTAAGCCTGACACAAACCCTGACCGTTATCCTGACTGCAGGCGCATTGCTGTTTGCCTGGTGTATGTGGCTGTTGAGTCGTGGTACCGGCCTCAGGTCCTGATCCCAATCCCGGACGCCGGCTTTGGGCATAAGTTAAAATGGAGTGGTTGGCATGGAGCCCAGCCAGGAAGAATAATATGAATGACACAAATATCGGCCATGCGCCGAGCCCGAAAACTGAATCTTATCCAATCAACTGGCCCGTGGCGGCCGTGCTTGGGCTGACGTTTCTGGCTGCTATCACAATCGTACCCTGGTACGGTTTCACTCATGGTTTCAGCGGATGGGCCTGGTTCTTTTTTGCCCTGTTCCTGATCCTGAATGGCATCGGAATTGGCAGCGGTTATCACCGTTTGTGGTCGCATCGTGCTTATCAGGCCCACCCGGCACTTCGCATTTTTCTTGCGATTTTTGGTGGTATGGCGCTTCAGAACAGCGTGCTGATCTGGTGTACACGTCATCGCCCACATCACCGTTACGTCGACGACAACGACAATGACCCGTACTCAATTGGCCGGGGGTTCTGGTTTGCTCACGTGGGCTGGATGGTGCGTGACTACCCCAGCGGTAAAATTGATTATTCTGTTGTACCTGATCTGAAGCGTGACCCCGTTCTGATGTGGCAACATCGCCATTACGTGAGTCTGGCGCTGATCACAAACATTGGTTTGCCGATGCTCATGGGTTGGATGGTTGGTGATTTCTGGGGTGTTTTCCTTCTGGCCGGTGTGGCAAGGCTGGTCGTGAATCACCATGTCACGTTTTTCATCAACTCGCTGGCACATATATGGGGCAAACAGCCCTACACTGACGAGAATTCAGCGAAGGACAACTGGTTCATCGCCATGCTGACCTACGGCGAGGGTTACCATAATTTCCATCACATGTTTCAGACCGACTACCGCAATGGTCACCGCTGGTGGCACTTTGACATGAACAAGTGGTTTATTTCTGCCTGCTCCGGTCTTGGACTGGCCAGGGGTCTTAACCGCACACCCCAGTTCAAGATTCTGCATGCAAAACTGAATATGGAGTTCAAGGTTGCCCGACAAAAACTGGAAGCCGCTGAAGTGTCTCCTGGCTGGCGCGAACAACTGGAGCATGAATACGCAGAATTCAGGGAAACGGTTAAACAGTGGCAGCACCTGCAGATGGAAAAAATGCAACTCAGCCGCCAGAAGCTGGCCGAGCGAATCGAGAACCATGCCCTGACAACGCGTTACCGTGAACTGGAGCGCAGCCTGAGGATGCAGCACAAGCGTGTTGCTTTGCTGGCCTCCCAGGTTTCAATTTAGGTTTCTGAAGCCCGGGCTCAGTCCAGCGAGGGCAGCCTGAAAAACTTCCTGGCAGTAGCCGTGGTTTGCTCGGCTACTTCCTCTGCGCTTTTACCGACGCTTTCAGCAATCGTCTGGACGATCCACGGCAACCATTGAGGTTCGTTTCTGTGGGTCTTGACACGTGGTTTGAGGTTGCGTGGCTTCAGGTAGGGGGAGTCCGACTCCACCATCAGTCGATCTTCAGGAATATCTTCGAGAAAAGAGAGCATATGCGTGCCGCGCCGCTCATCGCAGATCCAGCCTGTTATTCCGATGTGGCAGTCGAGGTCGAGATAGTCATGTAATTGTTTTTGATCGCCGGTAAAGCAGTGCACCACGACATCGCCCAGATTGTCCCGCCGCTCCTTCAGAAGAGTGTGGAAATCTTCATGGGCGTCGCGCATGTGGAGAAACAAGGGCGCCCCCACGGCAATGGCGATATCCATATGCCTTTCAAATGAATCGCGCTGCACCGGTCGCGGTGAAATGTCCCGGAAATAGTCCAGACCGGTTTCACCTATTGCTACGACCCCATGATGGCTGACCAGGTCACAAATGAGTGCCTCGGTTTCGTCATCAAACTCGCTGGCATGGTGGGGGTGTATCCCTGCGGTGGCGAACAATTCACCTGGAAATCCGCGAGCAAGTTCGAGCGCTTTACGGCTGCCATCGGCACTTGCGCCCGTGACCACCATTTGGATGACCCCGGCCTGTCGGGCGTGTTCGAATACCTGTTCCCGGTCACTGTCGAAAGAGTCGTGGGTGAGGTTGCAGCCGATATCGATCAATTCCATGGGGTTTTGTTTTCCTTTTGGGAACCCTTCTTTGGCGCGCATTGTAATGGATATGCGGGATAGAATGTGCCTTCCTGAATTTTGAGGTCCGAAATGAGCGTGAATTGGGGTGCTTACTGGCGTTTGATGCGCTTTGACCGACCCATTGGCATCCTGTTGCTGCTATGGCCAACCTGGTGGTCCCTGCTGGTCGCAGGTGATGGTTCACCCGCTTTGAAAACCGTCCTTATATTCACGGCCGGCGTGGTGCTGATGCGCGCGGCGGGTTGTATCAGTAATGACATTGCTGACCGGGATTTCGACCCGAATGTTGAGCGAACCCGGTCAAGGCCATTGGCCAGCGGCGAGCTCAATCTGCGGCAGGCGCTGACGCTGTTTTTAATCCTGATGGTGCTGGCTTTCGGATTGGTATTGCTGACCAATCCCCTGACCATCAAGCTGGCCTTTATCGGGGCATTGCTTGCATCGACCTATCCCCTGTTCAAGCGATTCACTCACCTGCCACAAGTGGTGCTTGGGATTGCGTTCGGATGGAGTTGTATCATGGCTTTTTCAGCTGAGACGGGGCAGGTGCCGTGGCCAGCCTGGTGGTTGTTGACGATCACTGTGTTCTGGTCGGTGATTTATGACACCTTGTACGCCATGGTTGACCGCGACGATGACGTGGCCATCGGAGTGAAATCCACGGCAATACTTTTCGGGCGATATGATCTGGTTTTGATTTTTATCCTGATGCTGTTGATGTGCTTTTTGCTCGTTACCCTGGGCCTTCGCCTTGAACTCACCTGGCCTTATTTCCTGGGCATTGTGGCCGCAGCAAGCCTGTTTGGATACCAGCTCTGGCTGGCGCGTGAACGCTCGCGCGATGGGTGTTTCAGAGCCTTTCTGAACAACAGCTGGGTTGGCATGGTGTTGTTTCTTGGAATTGCCGGACATTACCTCCTGGTTGGAAACCTGGGCCTGGGTCAGGCGTGATGCCTAGCCGGCACGGGCAGCGATCCAGACTGAGACTGTGCTCACTCCCACCTGCCTGAGCGCTTTTGCGCATTCGGTAATCGTCGATCCGGTTGTCATGACATCGTCCACCAACCCCACGTGGGTGGCTTTCATCGGGCGTGCTGTAAATGCTCCCGAGATATTTTTGCGGCGTTCGATGGCTGTTAGTCCGGGTTGAGGGTGGGTTCGCCTGTTTCTTCGTAGCCTGTTTGCGGCCACTGGGACTTCAAGCGCCTTGCCCAGCTCATGTGCCAGGACTTCAGCCTGGTTGAAAACCCGTAAGAACTGTCTTGCACGATGAAGCGGGACAGGCACCAGTAAATCCGGAAGCCTGCGGCCGTCATCGAGGTTTTTTTGGGCAGCTTGCACCAGCTTTTCTGCCAGCACGGTTCCGCAGGCAAAATTTCTCCTGAATTTGAATCCCTGCACCAGAACGGTGACCGGGAAGCAATATTGCAATGCGGCCACCGTACTTTCGAAAGGAGGCGGGTTTCGAATACATGCGCCACAACACCTCGATTCATGGCTGAGTTGACCGACAGCTGCCCACAACGGATCAAGGGGAATCCCGCAAATGCTGCAGGCTTCCCCAATGCCGGGGAGGTCGGCGTCGCAACCTTCGCACAGCGTTGTGTTTGAGGGAAAGCGACACAGCACACAAATTCCCGGCAGGAGCTTGTTGATCAGGTTTGCGATGCCCACCTTCTGAAGGGTGTCACATGCTGACGTCCTGACCTGTAGGATAATTGCGTGAATACCAGAGAGATTGAGAAGCGATTTGACCAGTGTGCTCCGCATTACGAGCGGCACGCTGCGCTTGAGCAGGAAGTGAATGACCGGTTGGTTGAGCGTGCTTCGTTTGTTCGCAGGCAACCCGGCACCATCGTTGACCTTGGGTGCGGAACCGGACGGGCGTCAAGGGCTCTTGGCGCCAGGTTTTCAGAGGCAGACATCATCTGCCTGGATATCTCCAGGAACATGCTGGTCGAGACCAGAAATGCAGATGGCGGCGGGCTCATCATGTTTGAGGTTCAGGCAGATCTCACCCATCTTCCCATGGCTGCCCGCAGCGCTGACCTGGTTTATTCGAATCTTGCACTTCAGTGGGCGGGTGATTTTGAACAGGCAATGAATGAAGTCAGGCGTATATTACGTCCCGGGGGGATGTTTCTGTTTTCTGTTCCTGGTCCGTCAAGTTTGCAGGAGCTTCACGGCCTGACGAAAAACGGTGGAGGACTTCAAGTCCCTATCTACATGCCGGATCTGCAGGATGTCGGAGACCTGTTGGTATCGACCGGTTTTACGGAGCCGGTAATGGACTGCGAGTTCATCAGGTTAAATTATCCTGGTGCGGAACAAATGAATGCTGAACTTGCAGTTACGGGGGGCGCGGGGTTTGCTGAAATTCAGCTGCCAGGCATGGAGAACGAGGAAGTTTCGGTCAGCTTCGAGGTGGTTTACGGCCTTGCTTTTGGACCACCAGAGGGGCAGCCGGTGCGAACACCAGAAGGAGAGACGGCAACGTTTTCAGTCGACCAACTCAGGCGTCAATAAGCCTGAATAATTAACACTTTGCGAAATGTGTCATTGTGGGCTATGATGTACGTAGGGGATTGGGCATTCTTTACTAACATCCCTTATTGAAAATTGATCAGATCGGGATTGTCGTTCCCCCTTACGACGATCTCGTTCCGAGACCAGGTGTTCCCCTTGCACTAGGTCTCACGAAAGGGCCGGTTGACCCCTTACCGGCCCTTTCACTTATTTGGGACCCTGAAATTGGGTCTTCGAGTCGCATCTTCCGTCCAGAATTCCCGAATTCCGACCTTAGTCGCTTGGCAATAGCTAAGGCTATTACCTGCACGCCTAATGCCGAATTTTGAAAATTCTGAACTGGAATTTGCTTCCCCGAACACCCAAATTCAGGGTCCTGACTCAATACCACGAAATATTTAAGGTTTCCCCTCACTTGATTCCGGAACGCCGAATAGGCGCCCCTAACGTCATCCCGGAAATCCGAGCGCAGGTGGAATCGAGGTTACGGTTTGGCCAAAGGCCAAGAAGTGGCCGAGTGGAACCGCAGGGCAGGCAGCGCAGACAGTGCGATTTTTGCCAAGCAAAAGAAGCGCTGGCTAAGTGCCGCAGCCCGTGCGTAGGATTATCCGGGACCCACGGTCTCTCGTGGAGGTTGGTGCTTTGCTTTGTGGATCCCGGATAGCATCTTGGCTTTGCCAAAATGCTTCCGGGACGACGGGTATTTTCGATGGAGAGATGCAAGTCGGGCAGGATGCCTGATCTCGCTCATGACCCCTGGCACATGGATGTGCCAACGGGCGAAGCCCGCGAACCATTGAAAACCACGTTTTTCGATGGTGAGATGCGAGTCGGGCAGGATGCCCGATCTCGCTCATGAAAGATGCGGGCGGGCGAGATAATCGTGAGACTGCATTTCCGTCAGGCGACTGGCGGTGCGCTGGAATTCGAAATCGAGTCGTTTTCCGGTATACAGATCATTGATTCCTGATTCGGCAGTCACCAGCAATTTAACGTTGCGGTCGTAGAATTCATCAATCATGGTGACAAAACGTCTGGCAATGTCGGCATCGTTTTTTCCCATCACGGTGATTTTAGATATCAGGATCGTGTTAAAGGAGCGCGCCAGTTCGATGTAATCTGCGCTTCCACGTGGCCCGTCACACAGGGTTTTGAAGTCAAACCATGCAACCCCGTCTGAACGGCGTTTTGCATTCAGGGGGCGGCCATTTACGGTCAATCTCGGTTTGAGATCACTTCCGCAGGAGATTTGTTCATAATTTTTTTCTATGTCGGCTTCCGCAGACTCACTGAGCGGATGGCGATAGGTGGTCGATTGTTCGAGTATTCGCAATCTGTAGTCAGTTTCGCCCCCGACCTGGATGACTTCACAGTTGTCTTCAAGGAGCGCAATTGCCGGCAGGAATTTCGCCCTTTGCAGACCATCCCTGTAGAGATCGCCAGGTGGTGAATTTGAAGTGGTTACAAGTGTCACGCCCTTTTCAAACAAGGCTTCCAGCAGGCCGGAAAGTAACATTGCATCGCCAATGTCTGCGACAAAAAATTCGTCAAGGCAAAGCAGACGAATCTGTTCAGACCATTTTTCAGCGACCCTGGGAAGAGGATTATCAAGGTCGGCCTGAAGCCTGAGTTCTTCATGGATGCGTTGCATGAACCGGTGAAAATGAATACGCCGTTTTTTCCTGACGGGCAGGGACTCGAAGAACAGATCCATCAACCAGGTTTTACCCCGCCCAACGCCGCCCCACAGGTAAATTCCCTGGACCTTGTTCTGGTGCGAGGGGGTGATGCGCCTGAATAAGCGTTGAATCCCCTGAGCACCCGGCCTTTCGCTCTGAATTTGATGCCAGAGCCGATCAAGCGCATCGACTGCCTTGCGTTGTTCCGGGTCAGCGCTGAACTGGCCGCTTCGAACTAATGCAAGGTAGGCTTCAAGAGGAGGCGCCAGGGAGTTGGTCACGGACACCATTTTTCAGAAGGCCGCGCAGATCCATCAGGCGGCGGTGGAAGAAATGTCCCGTTCGTTCCATGGCTATGAATTCGGGAGCTGGCTTCAATGCATTCGCCCAGAGCTGGACGGCATCAAAACTGACAATTTCATCTTCGTCTCCCTGCACAATCAGCCAGGGGCAATTGGGATGTTCCAACTCCGCGAAACCGTAACGGTCGACCGGTGGTGCGATCGAAATCAATTGCCCCAGTTGAATATTCTGGGCCGCTTTCAGGGCAACAAAAGAGCCAAATGAGAATCCGCCAAGCCAGAGAGCATCGTCCGGCCTGACCCTGCGAACCCACTCGATGACTGAAAACAAGTCATCAGTTTCACCGTAACCATCATCAAATGTACCTTCGCTGTTCCCAACGCCCCGAAAATTAAACAACACCGTTCTAAGACCAAGCTCACGCATGGATCGCTCGAGTATGGTGACAACCTTGTTGTGCATGGTGCCGCCATGCTCAGGATGTGGGTGACAAATTACAATTGTTGCCGGTAGTTCCTGCTCTTCCGGAACATCCGCGATGCATTCAAGGTTGCCGGCGGGGCCGCGCAAAATAAATTCTTCGCGCTCCTGCGGAAACGGTTTGCTGTGGTCGGCTGGTTCTGCCTGATTCATGGCTCGCTGCGGCTGTTTGCAAAGCGGGAATGATACCGCAGTACGGACGCTATCTGTTAGGCTTGGCGGATGAATTTCCTGGCCCACCTGCAGCTGGCCGGTGACGACGATGGTCTGAGGCTCGGCGCCTTGCTGGGCGATTTCACGCGCGGTCGACGGGCACTTCGAAAGTACCCGCAATCAGTTCAGGATGGCATCCTTCTGCATCGATATATCGACTCCAGCATCGACAAGCATGAAGCGGTGGTCACCCTCAGAGGCCTGATTCGCAAGCCGTTCAGAAGGTATGCAGGAATCATTATTGACCTCGGCCTCGATCATGAGCTGGCAATGCGATGGGATCAGTATTCGCCAATGACGCTTGAAGAATTCGATATCGAGATTCGCGAGTTGATCGGGCGCAACGAGGCATTGATTCCAAAGCGACTGAAGTCTTTCATGAATTATGCAGACCGACGCGGTTTGTTCGCTGCTTATCGGAATGATGAACAGGTGTTACGAAGCATCAGTGGTATCGGAAGACGTTTTCTGAGGCCCAACCCACTGCATCGAACCAGCGAAATCTGGGAGGAGCTGAAACCGGCGTTCGCGGTGTGCTTTGACCTGGCCTACCCGGCCATTCAGTCAGGGGTAGCTGACTGGGTGAACAACAGATCAACAACAACAGGGTCGTGATCTGAAGATCGTAGCCAGAGTTTTGAGGGGCGCGAAGAATATGGATAGATTGAATTGATGTTCCAGATGAAACCGCGCGTGCTTTTTGCTGCCAGTGATTCGCTGCCAAAAGCATAATCCAGGGTGCCAGCTGCTCCCCTGAAGATATAGCTGAACTGAGGTTCATTCGGGTTGTGATAGGCAGCCAGCTCAATCAGCCCGGCAGTTTCTATGGCCCGCACCGGGTCCTCCATGCGGTACGCATTGAAATCTCCGATCAGAAGATAGTGATCGGTGTTGGCGCTCTTCGCGATGGCCCTGGCCCAGTTGACTGTTTCGGTCGCACCTTCGACCCGGGCTTCATTCCAGCATGCCTGCCCATCTCCCTGGTCGGTATTGTTGCCGGAGTCCGGGCACCATCCTTTGGATTTGAGGTGATTGACCACCACTACGAAACGCTCATCAGAGGCGCGATCACGCAAAACTTGGGCGATTGGCACGCGGTTCAGCGGTCCAAAATTTCCGCTTTCAAGCAACCGGGCTGGTCCAACTGCTTCCAGCCGATCCTGCCGATAAAGGAGTCCCACGTTGATGACATCGGTGCCGACCTGCTCTGACCGGGGCGTTGCTACTGCAAACTCGCTTCCAATGGCTTCGGAAATCGACCGCCGAAGATGTTCGATGGCGCTATCAGGCTCGAAACCATCGTTTTCCAGTTCCATGACCCCCAGCACATCCGGCTTTAGCTGCTCAATTGCCGAAATAATTCTGGCGGATTGGCTTTCAAACTCTTCAAGCGTTTCTGCGCCGCGTTCCCCCGGAAACCCACCGTTTCTGCCGTCCCCATTGAAGTATTCATACAGGTTGTAGCTGACAATCCTTATTTCTTCTTCGCTGGCTGGCTCAAACGCCGGCAACGGCTGCGATTCATGATCAAGCTGATTTTCAGAAAGCAAAGTGAATTGTTTCCCATCGTGACCCAGGACGCCGGAAACTTCACGGACCTGCGCGCCGGCATGGATGCTTGTATAAGGTTCCAGATTGCTGAGGGCGTCATTTTCAATTGTCAGAGACCAACTCGTGTTGTCGCGCTGGTGATCAAGTGCAGCCGTGCCGGGCAACGCCACTTCAGTGGGCGCCCTGAGCAGTCCCAGCGCACTGAGCGTGATTTGTCCCTCATTCACGTCACGGACAGCGGTTACGGTGAGAGGCTGCACCAGCACCACGCGCATGGCTTCAAATGCCTCTCTTTGTTCAGGTGAAAGAGGCAGCCTGGCACCTATTTCCGGTGGCTCAGCGACAGGGCCACATGCAGCATAGCGTTCAATCAGGCTGATGGATGTGATGGTGTCCTGGTGTTCCCCCAGCTCCCTGATCGTTCCCTGGACCGTTAGCAGTTCTCTGCTCTCCAGATCCGCAGACAGTCGGGTGGATTCAACATAGAGCCCATGCGAGGTAATGCCAAAGTCCGGGGTACGTTCGGCCTGGATAAACAGGCCACTTCCGGGGACAACATGAGTTACAACCCCCCGCGCTGTGACCTCCTGGTTTTCCAGCGGTGAGATAAAGCCCTGACCCTGAATCTCTGCGATGGGTGTCGCGGGCGATTCACAAAGCTCCGGGTGCGGCGATGGAGACTGATCTGTGTGCGTTGAGGTTTTTGCTGATTCGCTTTGCTCTGACGGCTGGCAAGCCACCAGGGTGGTGGCCAAAGCAGCTACAGACAGGTATCTCACTGTTCGAGCATATACTCAACAGAGGCGCGGATCTGCTCGTCAGTCAGTGAAGGGTTTCCACCCCGGGCGGGCATGATTCCTATGCCGCTGATTGCACTTGCAACCAGTGCATCAAGCCCCTTGGAGGCACGTTCGTTCATGGTGCCACCCGGCACGGGTGCACCGGCAACTCCGGCGTTATGACAAGCCGCACAAATACCGTTATAGACTTCTTCACCATCGATGGCCGAAACCCCTGTATCGACAGCTGCAACAGCATCGGCTGGCAATTCGCCATCTGCATCGCTTGCAACTGGTGTGGATGCAGGAGCAGAAGCGACCGGGGCTGAAGCGGATGCCGGGGCAACATAGTCACCGGTATTCACCGCTGCCACAGGCGTAATACGTTCTTCAAGAGTCGTTAGCTGGGACGGGTTGTCGGCCGGGTCATACGAACCAGCCAGCCTGATAGCAAGCACAATGATTGCGAACGTGAAAATAACCAGGCCCAGGATAATGGCGCTGAAATTGAGGATAAATGTTTTGTCTTCTGCCATACCGGTATCCGAATTCGAGAAAAGTTAGACCAGGCGCTAAGCGCAATGACCTGAGCGGAGCGTATTATAGCCCTGCCGGGGAGTGTCTGGAAGTGAAGCGCACGCGTCATGCCAGAATTCACAAAGTGAATGTCCGGGTGCAACAGAAAAGTTATAATTATCCGATCGAATTCTTATGCGCTCGTAGCTCCGGGTATGACGCTTCGACGTCATCCCGGAAACGCGAGTAGCGTTGTCCGGGACCCACGATTCAGAACACGGTACAATTTAACCAAGCGCCCGTAGCTCAGCTGGATAGAGTGCTGCCCTCCGAAGGCAGAGGTCACAGGTTCGAATCCTGTCGGGCGCGCCAATTTCCAAAAAAAAGAAAAATGACCTTCTCATCAACCAGGGAAGGACATTTTTCTTTTTTTTTAATTGGGCGAGAGTGAGAGAGCCCCCGGGTTCGACAAAATTGTCGGGAACAATTTTGAACGTCGACCATCGGGAGACGGCCCGCAGGGCGTAGCACATGGACGTGCGGAGTAATCCTGGTATTCTATCGTCTCCCAACCAGAGCCTTAGCCACATGTCGCCCAAACTCAACATAGCTTTCTTCTGAAGGATGATATCCATCGGGTGAAAACTCATCGGGATCAGGTTCAAAGTCTAACGGAATGTGGATGGCCCTTGCGTGATCAACAATCACTGCTTTTGTTGCCTCGTCGAATACCCTGGCGCGCATCCCAAATACGGCCCGCAATGGTTGCGGCAGAAGCGGGAATCGATGCATGGGCGGGCTGCCGGCAACGGCGATGATCGCACCTGGCGAATGGGCTTCCAGGTGCTCCAGGATCTTCGACAAATTTCGCTTCCAGGTGCGAATTCCTGTCAGGCCGGTAATGTCGTTCACACCGACAGAGACAATGACATGGTCGAATTGATACTCAGGCAGTTGCGGGACGAGAAGTTTCAAAATGTCTGAGGCATCGTAGCCACTGACACCGAGTGCCTGCCATTCGACCTGGCAGTTCCTGATGTCTGCCAGCGAAGCAGCCGTGCGGCCTACCAGCGCCTTGCCAAGCTCAGAAGCCCCGACTCCGGCGATGATGGAATCTCCGATTGCCAGCAATCGTTTCCTTTCTCCCTCGCCAACAACCCCCTTGGTGGGACCGCCGGCATGCGCAAATCGCGGTGCGGTGCGCTGCACATGTAACGCCTGCGGGATCAGCAGTGGAAACGCCAGCCAGAACAACAGGTTCCTGATCACTTCAGTGACTCGCCCGGGATCCGCTCAAGTCGCCTGATCAGGCCGGTGTTGCCAGTTTGAGCCCAACGATCCCGGCGATGATCAGGGCAACACTGATCATTCGGGCTGCATTGGCGGGCTCATTAAACAGAGCAATTCCCAGAATCACGGTGCCCACTGCCCCTACACCCACCCACACACTGTATGCGGTTCCGACGGGCAGCGACTTCATGGCAATCGCCAGCAGCCAGACACTGATCAGCATAGATGAAATTGTCCAGACAGATGGCCAGAGATTAGAAAACCCGTTGGTGTATTTGAGGCCGATGGCCCAGCCAACTTCGAATAGCCCGGCCAGAAACAGGATTGTCCATGCCATATCAGATTTCCTTCAGGTTAGTCGCCGGTGGTTTCAGTCCGGGTTCCGTTTCTCGAATCGCATGTCGCCATTTGAAAGCAGGCCGGTTTTGGTCCAACCGGCCTTTGAGTAGAACATCTCCGCACGCGTATCCGGCTCAGTGCTTAGCCAGATGGGTTCATCGCCATTTTCCCACAACCATTCGGTCATGGCTTCGAGAAGTTTGCGACCATGGCCTTTGCCTTCGTGCTCAGGATCCAGGAACAACGCCCAGATGTTTCTTTTTTCCTGGTTTGCGATTCCAAAACCGACGACTCTTCCGTTTTCTTCAACAACCCAACCTCTGCCGGTATCCTCAATTTCCCTGATGACATCGGTGTCTGGGATCACCATCGATTCCAATTGGTTTTCTTTCACAGTCAGGCGAATCACCTGCATGGCCGGTACATCGCTTCGGTGGGCCTGCCTGAGCATGATTAGTTCATCAAGGGTGCAACTGCTTCGGCTACGACCGGAATGTTGTCGTCGTCCAGGCCGGCAATATTAATACGGCTGTCCCTGACCATGTAGATATGCTGTTCTTCACGCAGGGTATCGACCTGTTGTTCAGATAGGCCCAGGAGAGAAAACATTCCCCGTTGCTCGGCCAGCCATCTCGTATCAAGATCGCTGTTTACCGAGACAAGAGCCGCAGCAAACCTGGACCGCAGGCCATTGATTCTTCCCCTCATTTCTTCCAGCTCATCACGCCACATGGCCGTGAGGTTTTCATCACTAAAGATGCCATCGACAATCAATGGGCCGTGAGCTGGCGCCATGGAGTAGATTCCACGGGCGACGTTGGCCGCCTGGCTCTCCAGCACATGTCTTTGAGATGCGTCTGCGCCGATTGCCAGGAGTGCACCTGTTCGTTCCCGGTATAAGCCAAAATTCTTGGAGCAGGAAACTGCCACGAAAACCTCGGGTAATCGCTCTGCTGCTGCACGAACAGCTGCCACGTCCTCATCCAGCCCATCACCAAGGCCCTGGTAGGCGAGGTCGAAAAGTGGCATCAGTTTGCGTTCCTCGACAATGTCCAGGATCGACTGCCATGTTTCTGCATCCGGATCCTCACCCGTCGGATTGTGTGATGAAGCCTGAAGAACGATCAGAGTTTGCGGTGGGATTTTGTTCAGCGCCTCCAGCATACGACCTCTTTCGAGTTCGTGAGACCCAGGGTGGTAGTAAGGATAAAACTCCAGGGCCAGACCGGCAGCTCCCATCAGCCCCCGGTGGTTGCCCCATGTCGGGTCGCTCAGGTAAACCGTCTCACCAGTACGGGTCCGAAGATACATCTCAGCCGCAACCCTCAGAGCCCCACAACCCCCCGGTGCCTGGATCACCGCGGTCCTGGAAGAAAGTGATTGATCCAGTGGTCCCAGCACCATTTTCCTGATGCCAGTCCGAAACCCATCCACGCCCAGCGGTGACATGTAGGATTTGGTGCCCTCAACCTGGCGTAACCGGTCTTCTGCAGCCGCTACGGCGCGCATCACAGGCGTATTGCCCTGATCATCACGATAAACACCGACAGTCAGGTCGATTTTTTGCGAAGATGGGTCAGCCCGAAAAGCAGTCATCAGGCCCAGGATGGCGTCAGCCGGAATCTCCTTGAGCTTATCAAGAGTCATTCATTGCTCCATTGGAATCAGATTTCGCTTAAACGCCTAACATAGTACATTCAGACAGGCCCTGAAGGAGAACAAAAATGGCAACGAGTGTCGGAGGAAGGGAGCTGTGGTCATCCCGCTGGGGATTCCTGCTGGCCTCGGTTGGATTTGCCGTAGGCCTGGGAAACATCTGGCGCTTTCCATTTGTCACTGGTGAAAATGGTGGCGGGGCTTTTTTACTCATCTACCTGGTTTGCGCTTTGCTTATCAGCCTGCCTTTATTGATCAGCGAATTCGCGATTGGTCGCATGGGTCGTGCCAGTTCCACCGGCAGTTACAGAAATGTCGCACGCCGTGGCGGAATTTC
>Ga0102946_1000101_pt1 | contig 28063 bp, 22 predicted proteins | sample SalPon2A_A_D1_MG_FD_78209 | JGI IMG/M metagenome (GOLD analysis project Ga0102946, IMG submission 78209) | Soil microbial communities from South San Francisco under conditions of wetland restoration - Salt Pond MetaG R2A_A_D1_MG | ecosystem: Environmental > Terrestrial > Soil > Wetlands | place... | reverse complement strand
GGCGGCGAGCAGGCGGTGACGTGGGGGACCCCTGCGGCCTTGGCCGTGGCGATGCTCATCGCTGCGGAGGCCACGTGCGCGTAGCGCCCACCGGGGACGTAGCACCCGGCCGCCTCGACGGGGATGTGGCGCTGCCCGGTGACCAGCCCCGGATGGAGCTCGATCTCGAAGTCGCCGAGGCTCTCGCGCTGACGGTCGGCGAACGCGCGGACCTGCCGGTGCGCGAAGTGGAGGTCGTCCAGAAGAGTCGTGGGCAAGGAGCGGCGTGCGGCATCGACTTCCTCGGGCCCGATCACGAAGCTCTCCGGATCCCATGCGTCGAGCTCACGGGAGTAGGCGCGGGTCGCGCTCTCTCCCTCGGTCTCGAGGCGCTCCAGCATCCGGGCCACGGTGGCGGTGGTCGCCGAGATGTCCACCCGCTCGGTGCCGTGGGCGCGTTTGAGATAGGTGACGGGCATGGGCCTGGATCTCCTGTCGTTGCGGTGGTGTCGAGGTCGGGGCGCTCACCCGGTGCGGGTCGCCTGCTGGATCGCGAAGCGGATGATCTCGACGGCGAGGACGCAGTCCGCCGGCTCCATGGAGGGTGGTACCCGCAGGTCGCACAGGCGGGCGAGCAGCGCGTCGGTGCGCGGCACGGCCTGGTCGGCCCCGAGGTACTCCCACTGCGCGGGGCGACTGGTGAAGCCGCGCATGAGCGGCTCGCCGTACCACTTGAGGGGCAGGCCGTAGCGCTCCACGGTCTGCATCACCGACGAGATCTGCTCCCGGGTCAGGCCGGTGAGCGAGAACTGGAACGAGCTGCCGACGTAGTCCTCCTGCTCGGGGCGCTGGACGAGGCGCACGTGGGGAACGCCCTGCAACAGGGCCTCGAGCCGGCGGTAGGAGCGGTTCATCCGTTCCACCCGGTCGGGCAACAGGTCCAGCTGGGGCAGGATCAGCGCCGCCGCCAGCGCCGTCATGCGCATGCTGTAGTTGGCCACCTGCCCGCGCAGTGGTTCGAACGCCTCCAGGGGTGGTCTGGCTCGATGCTGGGCGTAGAGCATGTAGCTGCCGGAGTGCAGGATGGTGCGCGCGGCCACCTCGTCGTCGTCGGTGACGACCAGTCCGCCTTCGCCTGAGTTGAGGTGCTTGAAGGTCTGGGCGCTGAAGCATGCCGCGCGGCCGAAGGTGCCGGTGTGGCGGCCTGACCACCGCGCTCCGAGCGTGTGGGCACAGTCCTCGATCAGGTCGATCCCGAGTTCGTCGCAGAGTCGGACGACCGCGTCCATATCGGCGACGTGCCCCCGCATGTGCGACAGCACCAGGGTCCGGGCGCCGGAGGACTCTGCCTTGCGGCGCAGGTCCTCGAGGTCGATGGTGAGGTCCTCGGTGATCTCCACCAGCACCGGCTGGGCGGCGGCGTGGTCGATGGCCCCGGGCACCGGGGCCAGGGTGTAGCCGTTGAGCAGCACCCGGTCGCCGGGGCGGACCCCACAGGCGCGCAGGGCGAGGAAGAGTGCGCCTCCGCCGGAGCTGACGCCGACGGCGTAGCGCCGGTCGAGCAGCTCGGCGAAACGGACCTCCAGCTGGGCCGCGTCGTCGTCCACGTCGGTGAACTCGCCGTAGCGGAACAGCCGGCCGGTACGCATCAGTGCGGTGGCCCGCACGATGGCGCTTTCGGGGATGGGGTCCGGCCGGGTGAGGTCGACGTCGAACCGTACCGGTTCGCCCGCTTGGCCCGAGGGGCCCTCGGTCGAAGGATGCGGGTCAGTCGGCGAGAGGGCGGACACGTGACCTCCTCTCGTCGGCGTGCGCGCGGGCCGGTGCCTCCGAGCCATCGTGAGTCGCCAGGGCGGAGGCGTACGGCCCGGCGGACAGGAAAGAAGTGAACTCACTGCGGGCCCGCTCGTCCACGGTGCCCTCGCGGGCAACGACCTCGAGGGCGTGGCGAGCGGAAGACTCCAGATGGCGCCAGGTGGACTCGGCGGCTGCCTGCGGGCGGCCGGCGCGGATGGCCTCCAGCGTCTCGCGGTGATGGTCGTGCCACAGGGGCGGCAGGTCATGGTCGGCCCAGGCGTGGCGTCGGGTCGCGCGCAGCGCGGGGGAGGCCAGCACGTCCAGAAGGCGCAGGACCGGCTCGACCATGAACGAGTTGCGGCAGGCCTGCGCCAACGCGCGGTGCACGCTCAGGTCGGTCTCGCCATGCAGGGCCGGCTCGTGTGCCACCAGCTCCATCGCCTCGATGAGCTTCTCGGCCTCGGCGAGTCGGTCCAGGTCGGGGTCCCGGGCGGCCAGGGCTGCCACTTGCGGTTCGCTGAGAAGGCGAGCCTCGAAGAAGCGCAGCACCTCGCGGGGGCCGATCTCGTCGGACTTCCTCGGCCCGTCGACCTGGGGACGCTGGCTGACCACGCGGCTGCCGGAACCGCGGACCGAGTCGACGTAGCCGACGAACTGCAACGCACCGAGCGCCTCGCGCACTGAGGGCCGGCTGACCCCGAACTGACGCGCGAGCTCGGTCTCGGACGGGAGTCGCATGCCGACCGGGAACTCGCCGGACTGGATGCGCTCGACCACGTGCTCAGCGATGCGCACCGACATCGGACGCGCGCGTTCCAACGACTCGAACACGGCCATCTCGTCACCTCCTGTCGCGGATCAGCCAAGTTGCCTGACAGGTTAGCAGCCACCAGGCGACCCTCAGGTCGACACCAGCACGCCGGTGAGCGCGGTGAGGGCCACGATGAGGGTCGAGACGAGCGCCAGGGCCAGCGGACGCGGGCCGACCTTGCGCAAGGCCGACCGGCGCACCGAGCAGCCCAGGGCGAACATGGCCGCGCTGAGCAGCACGGTCTGGGCAGTCTGCGCGGCGTCGATGACCGGCTGGCCGAGCACCCCTGTGGTGCGCAGCGCGACCATCCCGAGGAACCCGAGAACGAACAGGGGCACCAGCGGAGGGTGGGAGGTGGCGCCGCGGGCCCGGGTCGTGCGGCGCTGCCGCCACCCCAGCACGACGAGCACCGGAGCCAGCATGAGCACGCGGGCCAGCTTGACCACGACGGCCGCCGCCAGTGCCGAACCGCCCAGCGCACCACCGACCGCCACGACCTGGGCGACCTCGTGAATCGACCCGCCCGCCCACAACCCGGCCTGCTCGGTGCTGAGGCCGAGCACGGTGGCGGCCAGGGGGACGGCTGCGATCATCGCGGTCCCGAACACCACCACCAGGGCGATGGCGCTGGCGACATCCTCCTCGTCGCTGTCGACGACCCCGTCCGCAGCCGCCACCGCTGCGGCGCCACAGATGGAGAACCCGCAGGCGATGAGCAACCGTTGCCCAGCAGGCACGCCGAGCGCGCGGCCGGCGGCGCAGGTGCCGACGATGCCGAGCGCCACCACGGCCACGACGGTCAGGCAGAGACCGACGCCGAGGCTGACGATGTCGGACAGGACGAGCTGCAGCCCCAGGAGCGCCACGCCCAGCCGCAGGAGCCGCTTGGACGCGAAGGCAAGGCCGGGTTGTGCGACGGCGGGGAGCCCGACCGTGTTGGTGAGCAGCACGCCCAGCAGCACGGCCACGAGCAGCGGGCTCACGGTGGGCACCAGATGGTGCAGCACGAGGGTCAGGCCTACGGCCGCGGCGCACCACGCCAGGCCCGGGAGGGCTCGGCCGACAGCCCCCGAACCCCGGACAGGGGCCGCGAGGCGCGACGCAGAGCGCTTCGCGGAGGCAGGTGAGGACGGCGGCATGCCTCCACCCTCCGCTTCGGCCGAGCCAGCCGGTAGAGCAGGTTCGTGCATCACCCCATACCATTGTGATATGAGTGCCCACCCGTGGCCGGACCTGTCTGCCCTCGAGCTCATCGTCAGCATCTCGGAGCAGGGGAGCCTGGGTGCGGGTGCGCGTGCGGTGGGCATGGCGCAGCCGAACGCGAGCCGGCTGGTGGCCCGCATGGAGCGGGAGATGGGAGTGGCCCTGCTGCAACGCTCACCGCGCGGGTCGACTCTGACGCCGCGGGGAGCCGTGATCGTCGACTGGGCCCGGGCCGTCCTCACCGCCGCTGACGACATGCTGGTCGGAGTGGAGGCCCTGCGCCACGACGGTCCGGCGCCGCTGAGCGTGGCCGCCAGCATGACCATCGCGGAGCATCTGCTGCCCGCCTGGCTCGCCGAGCTGAAGGTCCGGCACCCGGACACCGCGGTGGCGCTCGACGTGGTGAACTCCGCGCAGGTGATCGAGGGCGTGCGGGCCGGTTGCTATCGGGTGGGTTTCATCGAGTCCTCCGAGCCGCCGCGGGACCTGCACCGCGCCCAGGTGGCCACCGACCATCTCGCGGTGGTGGTCTCGGCAACCCATCCCTGGTCCCGTCGGGTCGACCCGCTCACCGCGCAACAGCTCGCCGAGAGCCCGTTGGTGCTTCGCGAGCCCGGGTCAGGGACCCGGGCAGCCTGGGAGTCAGCCCTCGAGGCGGCGACCGGGACCTCGCGCGGCGCCCCCGCCGCGCTGTCCTTGAGCAGCAACGCCGCGGTCAGCACCGCAGTCCGGGCCGGCGCCGGCCCGGGCGTCCTGAGCCGCTACGCCGTCGCCGGGTCGGTAGAGCGCGGAGACCTGTGTGAGGTCCCGACGGTCGGGCTCGACCTCGAGCGGCGGCTGCACGCGCTGTGGAACGGCCCGCGGCGCCTGGACGGAAGCGCCGGCGACCTGGTCGCGCTGGCCCGGCGCGCCAAGCCGACCTAGGGACGCACCAGCCGCGACCCTCGGCGCAGCGGGCCGGGCATACGCTCCATCCGGCGCACGGCGGGCTCGACGTCGTCGCACGGGCTGCCTGTCGCCGCCGGGTCCAGACACTCCTTGATGCCGGCCACGGCGGCGTCGGTGAGCTGCTCGTGCACCCGTTGGGCCCGCGCGAGGAAGTCGTCGAAGTTCAGCTCGTGGTTCCGCCAGGGGCGGTCCGCTCCGGGGATGTCGTCGTGGGTGTTGATCGCCGCGAGCACCTGCTTGAACGTCAGCCCGGTGCGCAGGGCCCGGCAGGCGAAGTCGGGCTGGCCGCTGTCACGGGCGAACTGGCCGGGGGCGTCGAAGTCGAGGGTGTCGACGGTGTCCCAGGTGAGCAGGGTGAACAGGCTGCGCCAGCCGCGTTCGGTGTAGTCCACGTTGTCCAGGCTCCGCTCCGAGGGGCCCAGTGCCGCCCGCAGATGAGCGCGCGAGTAGGGGCGGCCCGGCGTGCTGTCGGAGTTGTCCTCGAGGAACGTCGTCAGGGCGTGGCCAGAGATGCGGCGCAGGATCTCGTAGGGCGCCCAGTCGGCGAACGCCTCGTGGAAGGGCACGAACGTCGTGTTCTCCCGCACCGCGTGCGTGGTGCCGTGCTTGGCGAGCTGCCAGGCCATGGCGTCCTCACCCTTGGTGCGGTCGTACGCCCACTGGTGCATCAGCTCGTGGATGATCGTGCGCGCGTGGAACTCACCGGACTTGATGTAGACGGTCCCGTTCACCGGGTTGGAGTACGAGGCGCTCGCGGCGGCACCGTTGCCGATCCCCATCGGGAACTTCATCACCTGCTTGCGGTCGAGGCCGAAGGCCGGCCCCATCCGGTCGAGGTCGTCCAGGACGAGCCCGACCAGTACCCACAGGTCGGCCAGCCGGCGCACCCGCATGGGCTCGGCGCGCAGGGTGCCCAGGTCGTGCGTCCCTGCCTTGCGGCCGTTGGGAGTGGAGTCCTTGTCGTCATGGACGACGAACCAGTCCTTGTCGGTGAGGTCGAAGCTCACGTCGATCGGGAAGCCGTCGCCGCCGAAGGACAGGCTGGTCTCGTCGCCCTCCTTGAGCCGGAGTCGGTCGTCGTCGAAGAGGATCTTGACGCGGAACTGGCGGCGGTCGCTGCCCTTGGTCTTGGTGACCGAGAACTCCCCGTCGCTGTTCGTCGTCACCTGTCCCCACGACGCCCAGGTGCCCCACCCGAACGGGATCTTCGAGCGTGCCTGCACCTTGACGGTGATCCCTTCCAGCGGTGACTCGTTCCCCTTGATCGTCTGCAGCTCGGGCAGCGTGTGCCGTACCTCCACACGACCCTTGACCTTCCACGTCTGCTTGGCCATGACCTCTCCTCGTCTTCTGGTGCGACGCCGCGTGCGCCGCGGTGCAGTCCAGGAGCGCCCCGTCTGGCGCCTGATACGTCACCCGGCGGACTCACGCAGGCCAGTCACAGGTGAGCCTGGCAGTCTCGTGAGTGATGGTCTTGTCAGTGATGCCTACGGCACCGAGCAGCAGGAGGAGGCGGCGCTGCGTCGTCGCGGTGGCGCTCACTGCTGCTCTGGGGCTGTCGGGGTGCGGGCAGAGCTGGGAGGACGAAGTTGCGGCCGCCCCGGTGACCGACCTGCTCGACGAGCAGCAGATCAGCGCCGACTCGCAGGACTCGGCGGGGCACCGGCTCGCCGTGCTGCTCACTTCGGCGCACCGGGAGCGAGGGGAGCCCTACGACTGGGGTGCCGACGGACACGAGGTGTGGGACTGCTCCAGCTTCGTGCGGCACGCCTACGCCGAGGTGGGCATCCGGATGCCCCGCACCGCCCGTGACCAGCGTGCCTGGATGGCAGACGGGAACGGCGTGCGCGTGGAAGCCGGCGACGAGCAGCCGGGCGACCTCGTCTTCTGGGACGACTACCGCGGGCCCGACGAGATCGGACACGTGGCGATGGTGTGGGACCCCAACCGCTCAAGCACGATCGAGGCGCGTCCGCCGCAGACCGGCTTCTACGCCTACGACGGCGCCAAGGACAACAACCGCTTCGAGATCTGGCGGGCCACCGAGCTCACCGGGCCCCTCGCGAGCGGGTAGCGCCACCAGACCGGCTACCGAGCCGCCACCACGGCGTACCGGCGAAGCGACAGTGCCGGGTTCACCTGGCGCACATGGTCTAGGCGGTCCCGTTCGAGAGCGGCCAGGGCGATCCCGGAGTCTTCTCCGATCGAGGTCATCGCGACGCCCATCGGGTCCAGGATGACGCTGTTGCCCACACCGGTCGGAGGTGCCTGCCCGGCTGCCGCGACGAACGCGGTGTTCTCCACGGCTCGGGCCCGCAGAAGCGTGTTCCAGTGGAACTCCTTCAGCGGCCCGGGGACCCACTGCGCCGGTAGGGCGAGCACATCGGCGCCGGCGTCGACCAGCGTCCGGGACACCTCGGGGAACCGCAGGTCATAGCAGGTCTGCATGCCGACCTGGAACCCGCCGATCTCGAGCAGCTCCGGCTCACCCGGGTCGGCGGCCTCGACCCGGTCGGACTCGCTGAAGCCGAACGCGTCGTAGAGGTGCACCTTGCGGTAGACCGCGGCGACCTCCCCGTCGCGCAGCGCCACGAGCGCGTTGTGAATGCGCCCGTCCCCCGCGGGCTCGTTGACCCCGACGATGACCGCGACGCCCTGGTGCTGTGCGACCCGGGCGATCCGGGAGACCGGCTCCCCGTCGAGCGGTTGCGCCGACTTCACGAACCGGTCGTCCATCTTCGGCGCCGTGAACACGGAGTACTCGGGGAGCACCAGCAGGTGCGCGCCGGCCGTGGCCGCTCGCGCGACGAGCCCGTCGATGACGTCAAGGTTCCCCGCGACGTCTTCGGTGGGGGAGAACTGCCCCACCGCCAGCTGCAGCGCCGCCGAGTCCGTCATGCCTCCACCGTATGTGCGCTCGCTATGGTGGCGCCATGAACGCCCGTGACGCCCTGCCCAGCAAGATCCTGCTCGATGAGTCCGAGATGCCCACGCAGTGGTACAACATCGTCGCCGACCTGCCCGAGCCGCCGCCCCCGGCGTTGCACCCCGGCACGCACCAGCCGGCCGGGCCGGACGACTTCGCGCCCCTGTTCCCCATGGCTCTGATCGAGCAGGAGGTGACGACCGAGCGCTACGTCGACATTCCCGGCGGTGTGCTCGACGTGTACCGGCTGTGGAGGCCCAGCCCCTTGTTCCGGGCCCGCCGTCTGGAGCAGCTGCTCGACACCCCGGCCCGCATCTACTACAAGTACGAGGGAGTCAGCCCCGCCGGGTCGCACAAGCCGAACACCTCGGTGCCGCAGGCCTACTACAACCACGTCGAGGGCATCACCAAGCTCACCACCGAGACCGGCGCGGGCCAATGGGGCAGTGCGCTGGCCTTCGCGACCGCCCAGTACGGGATGGAGTGCGAGGTCTGGCAGGTCGCCGCGTCGTACCGCTCCAAGCCCCATCGGCGCACGATGATGCAGATCTGGGGGGCGAGCGTGCATCCCAGCCCGTCGGAGGTGACCGAGTACGGCCGCTCGCTGCTCGCCGAGGATCCCGACCACCCCGGTTCCCTGGGGATCGCCATCTCCGAGGCCGTGTCCATGGCCGTCGCCGACCCCTCCACCCGGTATGCGCTCGGGTCGGTGCTCAACCATGTGCTCCTGCACCAGACGATCATCGGTGAGGAGGCGCTGCTGCAGCTGGCCAAGGTCGGGGAGACACCGGACCTGCTGGTCGGCTGCACCGGCGGCGGGTCGAACTTCGGGGGCCTGGCGTTCCCGTTCCTGCGCGAGAAGCTGACCGGAGGGATGAGCCCGGAGATCCGCTGCGTCGAGCCTGCAGCGTGCCCGACCCTGACTCAGGGCGAGTATCGCTACGACTTCGGCGACACGGCGGGAATGACCCCCCTGATGAAGATGCACACGCTGGGGCACGACTTCATCCCCGAGCCGATCCACGCCGGCGGGCTGCGCTACCACGGCATGAGCCCTCTGGTCTCGCACCTGTACGAGCAGGGCCTGGTCAGTGCGGCCTCGATCCCGCAGACCGAGTGCTTCTCCGCTGCGCTGCAGTTCGCCCAGGCCGAGGGCATCGTGCCCGCCCCCGAGCCCACCCACGCCCTGGCCGCAGCCATCCGGGAGGCGCGGGCGTGCAAGGAGTCGGGCGAGGAGAAGGTGATCCTGACCGCGCTGTGCGGGCATGGCCACCTGGACCTGGCCTCCTACGAGCAGTTCCTCTCCGGCGAGATGGTCGACCTGGAGCTGCCTCAGTCACGGATCGACGAGGCGATGACCTCCGTGCCCGTCATCGCCTGAAGAACTGGCTCACTCGCTGCGCTTGCGCGCGATCCGCATCCCCAGGCGGTTGCTGACCACCGCCCCCACGGTGGCCAGGAAGACCAGGTCGAAGAACATCTGCCCGGTGACCATGATGCGGGCCAGGTTGCCCTGGGCGTGGATGTCTCCGAAGCCGGTGGTCGTCAGCGTCGTCATCGAGAAGTACAACGCGTCGGTGCGGTCGGACAGGCCGCTGAACTGCCCGGGGCTCAGGTACTCCACGAGGTAGTAGCCCATCGAGAACAGCACGACGACCACGATCAGCAGGGCCGCGAGGGTGCCGAAAGCGCCGTGCTCGACACTGTCGTCCAGGTAGGTCAGCACCAGCGCGCGCACCACGTAGACGCAGAGCGCCACCGCCATGAGCGTCACGAGCAGGTTGACCAGCAGGAGGGGGCCACCGGCCCCGATGGGGGCGAAGTAGTAGGCCACCAGCACGGCGACGACGGCGACGGACAGCCGGAGGGGGGTGTTGAGATCCAGCGAGCTCATGGTCCGATTCTGGCTTGTCGTGACCCGGCGCCGCGCCAGGGTGACGACACGGGGTGTGGACCGGGCTACCGGCAGACGGTGGTCGCGCTGCTGTCGGTCAGCACCGTGGTCCCACCCAGCATCGCGTGCAGCGAGGTGTCCAGCTCGTTGGCCGCCGTCGCGATCACCCGTGGTTGGCAGGTGCGCTTCGTGAGCAGCACCGGGCTGTCGCTGGCGTTGGCGAACTGGGTGCCGGCGGCCGCGTCGATGCTCGCCGACCCGTTGGCCAGCAGCCCCCTCCGGCTCTGGTCGAAGCGCGCGCGGACGATGGCCGCGGAGGTGGCGAAGCGGTTCGATCCGGACAGGCGCGTCACCGTCGCCCGGGGCACCTCCTTGCGGATCTGGGCGAGCACCGAGTCCTCGATCCACTTCGGCCCGGTCAGGACGAAGACCTCGCTCGGCTGCAGTCGCCGCAGCTCGCGTTTCGTGGTGGCCGGCAGCACGCTGACTGCGGAGAGCAACATGGGAGCATCGTCGTGCGCCGCCGCGGCGGCCCCAGACAGTGCGTCGTCGGCCTGCAGCCCCGAGGCGACGTAGGCCACCTCGGACGACTGCCAGCGCTGGGTCAGGTGCTGGGCCAGGTGGTACCGGCTGGGCTGCTCGATCCTGGTCACCCGGGCCGACGTCACACCGGAGGCTCGGTACCAGACGTCGCTGGTGATGCGCGTGCGTCCTCCGACCAGCACGACGCGCTGGGGGCGCAGCGTCCTCAGCGCCGCCTCGGTGGCCGCAGGCATGCGGCTCTTGCGGGTGAGAAGGACGGCCTCGTCCTTCAGGGCGGCCGCCGCGCCCACGGTGAGAGCCTGCAGTGGAGAGTCGCCTCGGACCAGGTACACGGTGTCGGCGCCGAAGGGGTGCGCAGCCGACGCGAGATCGGCCGCCGTTCCGTAGCGGTCTGACCCGGCGACACGCTGCCGGGCCCGGGTTGCGGCACTGAAGGAGCGGACGCGGGTGCGGAACTCGGACATCCGGCTGTAGAACCGCGACCCCGGGCACGTCGTGCCGTTCACGTCGCGGTGCCCGTGAATCGTGTTCAGACGGCGTGTCCATCCCTCGTGCTCGTTGGTGTGCAGAAAGCTGCCGGTACGTGAGACATCGTGGTTGAGCAGCTTCCAGGACGCCAGCTGAGCCAGGCCGTCGAAGGCGGCGCGGGGCACGGAGGTGTTGCTGTAGTTGCCGATGAGCGAGATGCCGGCGGTGGTCCGGTTCATCCCCGCAGCGTGGGCGGCGCGCAGCGCGGTCTCGGGTCCGCCGCGGCGACCCTCCCAGGCGCGGCCGAACTTGTCCACGAAGAGGTTGTATCCCACGTCGCCCCAGTCCCGGGTCACGGCGTGGTAGCGGTAGATACCCCGGATGATGGCGGGGACCTGGCTGCGGGTGTAGTTGTTCGTCCCCGCGGTGTGGTGGATCGTCACGCCCTTGTTGCCCTCGACGTAGTTCGGGCTCCACTTGCGCAGCGACTCATCGGCCCCCCACTGGTCCCGCGTGGCGACCACCGGACCGGATGGAGAGTTGACTGCCATCGAGTGCTCGGTCGCCCCATCACCGTCGCGGGAGCCGATCCGGCTACCGTCGGTGCGCAGGTCCAGCTCCGAGGCGGAGTCACCACTCTCCTCCGGTGAGTTCCAGACGGTGAGGGTCACGCCATCCGTGGACCCCTCGGGCGTCGCCTCGACCTCGACCTCCATCCGGTCCAGCACGAGATCCCCCTCAGTGCCGGTGGAGACCTCGGTGTCGGTCACTGCCATCTCGGACCACGCAGTCCACTCCTGCGAGGGGTCCGGCCGGGTGCGTAGCCGCGCCGTGCCTGCGGAGTCGTCGTCCGGCTCGCCCCCCGTCCCGGCCTGCCAGGTCAGCCCCACGATGTTGACTCCGTCCGCGGTGGTGGTGCTCCCGCTCCAGGTGCCGTCCTGGTCCTCGTCGTCGAGGGCGATCTCGACCGGCGCGTCCGGCTCCTGCGACGCGACTGTGGTGGAGGGGGCGGGGCCCTCCGTGCCCTCGATCGGGCGGGCGGAGGAGGGAGGAGCGACCGCTAGTCCCGTGGCGGCGACGACGGGCACCACCAGGGCGGCAAGAACGTTTCGGCTTGAGCGCATCGAGACTTCTCCAGAGAAAGGGACAACAGAACGCATGGAAAAGGGCGCCGCCGATATTCGTGGCCCCCTGACCAAAGGCGCCAGACCAATGGCGCCATGCAATCCTCAGTGTCTCAGATAGGTGCCCAACAACTCGTCGCCATAAAGTAAGAAGACGGCAAGAACGAACCCCGAAAAGTGTAAGAATCAGGGAAGATCTCGGTCTGATAGGGGATAGTGAGCGGTGATGGCCTCACGCTGTCCCGGTCGTGCGGGCAGAGTCTTGCCCCTCCGGGACGATGCTCGGCGGACGGGCGCCCGCGCGGTCGCCGGGCTCGGGGATGGCCCAGATGCCGGGACCGGCGATGGACACCACGACCTCGTCGCCGACGGCGACTCGCTCCTGCACCGCAGACGGCTCGGGGACATCGGCCTCGATGCTCGGCGCGTCGCCGGTATGGCGCGCCTGTGGCGCGAGCGCGATGCTCAGCCGTCGCTGGAGCCCCACGGAGCGAGCCTTGGTCACCACGCCACTCAAGGTGTGACCCTCTCGCGCGACGCTCACGGAGTGGGCCGGGGACTCGGGGCGGACGGTGACGGCCTGTCGATGGACCACCAGCGTGGCTGGCCCGTCCGGCACGAGGCAGCCCGGGGGCAAGGCGAGGGTGCCTGCGGGGCTGTGGTGGATCCCGGCTCTGACCTCACCCGGCAGCTCGGCGAAGCCACCCAGCAGGCGGGCCACGTGCAGGGTGGCGGGCGAGGAGTGCAGGGCCTGGACGCTCCCACGCTGCAGCAGGCGTCCCTCGCTCAGCACCGCTACCTCGTCGGCCAGTGAGGCTTCGGTGAGATCGTGCGTGACCAGCACGACGGTGGGTTCGAGGACCGCGCGAATCTCACCCAGCAGGTCGTACATCGCCTCGCGCACGGCGGTGTCCAGCGCTCCGAAGGGCTCGTCGAGCAAGAGCACCTCCGGGGTTGCGGCGAGGGCACGAGCCAGCGAGACGCGCTGTTCCTGGCCCCCGGAGAGCTCCCGTGAGCGGCGGGAGGCCAGCTCCCCGAGGTGAACCAGGTCGAGGAACCGCGCCGCCCCGGCGCGTGCCTGCGCACGCGGCTGACCGGCGACCCGGGCCGAGAACGCCACGTTGTCGATGACCGAGAGGTGCGGGAACAACAGCGGCTTCTGGAACATCATCGCCATGCCCCGGTGCTGCGGAGCCACCGCGGTGAGGCTGGTGCCGCCGAGCCTGACCTCGCCGGCCCGCGGGGTAAGCAGCCCGGCGGCCACACGTAGCGCACTCGACTTGCCGGACCCGGAGGACCCCAGCAGGGCCACCATCGAGCCTGCTGGCACCGTGAGACTCAGGTGGTGGACCGCGTCCCGGGTGCTGCCCGGGTGGCGGAAGCTCACCCGGTCGAGCTCGAGCTCAGACGGCATGGCTGCCTCCCTTCGCGGTCGAGCGGGTCACGGTGCGTCTCATGATCGACCCACTCAGCAGCAGCAACGTGAGCGGCACGCCCACGGAGACCAGCGACAGCACGCCCAGCAGCGGCTCGTTGCCGATCCGGGAGGCGGCGGAGCCGATGAGGACCGGGAGGGTGGTGAACTGCCCGCCGGTGACGACAGCGGTGACGATGTAGTCGCTCCACCCGATGAGGAAGGCCAGGAAAGTGGCAACCATGACCGTCGGAGCCAGAGCGGGCAGCGTCACCCGCAGGAACGCCGTGGAGCGACTGGCTCCGAGCATCCGCGCCTGGTCCTCGAGCTCGGCGTCGAGGGAGAGAAAGCCTGCCCGGAGGGTGTAGGTGGTGTAGGGCAGCGCGAACACGGTGAGCAGCACCACGAGCGCCACGGCGTCCGGCACCCGCCAGCGCAGGAGGAGCACGTCCAGGCCCATGGCCAGGGCGAAGGGGGGCAGCGCGACCGGTGCCAGGAGGAGGACGGCAAGCAGGAAGCGCCACCTGGACCCCGGCGCGCTGCTCCGCCGCGCCAGCGTTCGCCCCGTGCCCAGTCCCAGGGCGACCGCCAGCACGGCCACGACACTGCCCAGGCCCAGAGACCGCATCAGCGCCGGGACGAGCCCTTCGTCGGCGGCCAGGGCCCAGCCGCGCAGACCCCACTGCTGGGGTAGCACCGCGGGGAAGCGCCACTGGTCGGCGAAGGACCACACCAGGATCGGCACCACAGGCACCGCGAACCAGAGCATCAGCAGCGCTGCGGCCAGCCCCACGCCCCACCGGCCGCTCATCGTGACACTCCGCTGCGGCGCAGCACGCCCACGCTGGCCACGGCGGCCGCCATGGCCAGGCCGACGGTGGTCAGGGCGACCGCGGCAGCCTGGGGACGGGCTTGCAGGTCCAGGGAGGTGAACAGGCGGTAGGCCGTGACCGGCAACGGCTCGGGGTAGGCCTGTCCGAGCAGCCACACCACCTCGTAGGACCCGAGGGTGAACAGGAACACGATGGCGCAGGCGGCGCCCAGCGCGGGCAGGGCCAGGGGTAGGAGCACATACCGGACCCGCTCGCGCCATCCGGCTCCCAGCAGGGCAGCCACCTCGCTGAAGTCCCGGACGGCCGGGCCGAGCGAGGCGGTCACGACCAGGGCGACGAAGGCCGACTCCTTCCACGCGAACGTCGCCACCGACGCCACCGGCCAGGGACCGGCCACGAGTGGCGGCCAGGAGGCGGTGTCCAGGCCGCTGAGCCGGTTGGCCAGACCAGCGTCCGACAACAGCAGCGCGAACGACACCGCGGCCACGATGTGCGCGACCGGAACCGGGGCGGTCGTGGTCGCGGCCAGCAGGCGGGAGCCTCCGGGACTGGCGAGCGCGACGAGGGCCACGCTCATGCCGATCGCCCCGGCCAGCACCGTCGAGGAGGTCGCGATCACCAGGGACTCCCGGACGGCCAGTAGCAGGTCGCCGCGGACCGCGTCGAAGGCCCGCAGGGTGGCGCCGGGGGTCCCTACAAGGGGCATCAGGCCGGTGGCGGTGAGTACGAGGGTGAGGATCGACAACACCAGCACCGCCGCGGTCAGCCCGGCGGCGAGCAGCGCGGCCAGTCTGGTCACTGGCCGCCCAGCACCTGGCGGCGCCATCCCTCGTCCAGGGCCGGCACCCATTCCGGGCCCAGCTCGGGGTTGGCGTTCTCGGACAGCACCTCGTACGGCGGTACCACCGGTGAACGCGGCAGGTCGTCGAAGACCTGCTGCTGCTCCTCATCGAGTCGGGAGTGGTCCAGCACGGTGAACTGGCCCCAGACTTCCGGGTCGGCTTTGAGGGCCTGTTGCTCAGGAGACAGGGCGAGGTCGGCCACCACCATCGCCGCCTCCGGCTGGCCGGAGGTGACCGGGATGGCCAGGAAGCTCGCGTTCCCGACCGTGCCTTCCTCGAGCGCGAGCACCCGTGTGCTCTCGGGGAAGGTGCCGTCCTCGACCAGCCCGGTCAAGGTCGCCGGGCCGTAGGTCATGGTGAAGTCGACCTGGCCGTCGGCGAACAGCTGGTCCAGAGCGGCGACGTCGCGGGGATAGGTCTCGCCCTCACGCCACAGGGACGGTTCCAGGGCCTCCAGGCGGTCATACGTCGGCGGGGCGAGCTCCTCGAACGCCTCGGCGTCGTAGGTCAAGGGGACCTCCTCGACCCCGCCCGCGGTCGCATACAGGGCCTGGCGCAGGAAGACCGACCCGGTGAAGTCCGGCGGGGCCGGATAGGTGAAACGGCCCGGGTGCTGCTCGACCCACCGCATCAACCCGTCCATCGAGTCCGGTGGGTTCGGCACCCGCCCGGCGTCGTAGACGAAGGTGAACTGCGCTTTGTGCCACGGGGACTCACATCCCTCGGTCTGCACGCCGAAGTCGGTCGTCACCAGTGGGTCGTCGGGGTCCAGAAGGTCGGAGTGCGGGAGCCGCCCGGCCCACTCGCAGCGCCACCCCCTCGCCTGCCGCACCGCTGCGAAGTTGTCGCCGTTCACCCAGACGAGGTCGACCTCGCCGTTCTGCGTCCCTGCCTGTACTTCGGTCAGGATGCGGTTCACGGCGTCCTTGGTGTCCGCGACCGGGACGCGTCTTAGCTTCACCCCGGCGTCCCGAGCGGCCGGCACCAGATGCTCGTCGACGTAGGCGTTGCCCGCGGGGTCGCCACCCCACATCCACAGGGAGACCTCCTGACCCTGCGCTGCCTGGGTGATCTCGGCCCAGGTGCGCTCGTCGATCGGCGAGGTCTGTCCCGCCGAGTCCGGGGGTGCGCAGGCCGCGAGGAGCGTGGCGGCGCACGCCAGCAGCCCTACCGTGGCTCGGCGTCGTGCGGGGGACCTCGGGGGTGTCACTAGACTTCTTTCGCAGGAAGACGGACGTTGGGGGCAAACCGGGAACACCGGGGTCCGCACTCGGCTTCCTGCCACGGCGGGCTCGCCATGCTGGCAGTCCGCCCTGCGCCGGGCGCGGCGCCTGGCTGCCGTTGAGGATATGCCGCGAGGACGGAGGACCGATGGCGGCCCTGTCGAGACGGGCGTGGCTCGTGCGTCTGCTGCTGGTGCTCGTGCTGCTGCTGGGTCTGTGGCTCGCCTACCAGGCCGGCTGGTTGGAGCCCGAGGCGGTGCAGGACCGTGTGGCCCAGGCCGGCATATGGGGGCCGCTGGTGTTCGTCGCGGTCTACGCCGTGCTCGCTTTGCTCCCCGTGCCGCTGAGTCTGTTCACGGTGCTCGCCGGGGCCGTCTTCGGCGGGTTGTGGGGGGTGGTGGTGGTGTGGGTCGGTGCCATGCTCGGCTCGCTGACGGGGTTCTTCCTCGCCCGAAGCACCATCAGACCGATGCTGCAACCCGTGGTGGACCGGCACCGCAGCGCCGTATGGGGCTACCTGGAGGGCACGGGCGTGTGGCCGGTGCTGACCATCCGGCTGATGCCCGTGGCTCCGTTCATGGCCGTGAACTACGTCGCGGGGGCGACGGGCATTCCGTTGGTGTCCTACGTGGTCGGCACCGCGGTGGGGATGCTGCCGGCGGTCGTGCTGTACGTCCAGGTCGGCGCCTCGGGGCTGGCCGACCCGGCGCGCCTGCTCTGGGCTCTGGCCGGGATCGTCGTGCTCATCGTGGTGGGCTATCTGCTCGCGCACCGTCACCAGCGCGCCGCCGGTCGCCGCGCGGCGCAGCCGGCTCCGAGCGACGGAGACCCTCCCACAGCGCATGGACAGCGCTGATGCTGGACGCGTCCGTGCGTGCACTGCTCGAGACCCCCTTGCGCCGCGCGGCGGCCGTCGTCGACCGGGCGTGGCTCACGCCCGACCGCATCAGCATGGCCGGTCTTGTCCTGGGGCTGGCCAGCGCGGTCGCGGCAGCAACCCAGGCGTGGGCGCCGGCGCTGGGCCTGTGGTGCGCGTCCCGGGCCTGTGACGGTCTGGACGGGGCGTTGGCGCGTCGGCGCCGCAACCGCCCGGGCTCCACCCCGGCGGCCGTCGACTCCCGCGCCTCCGGGGGCTTTCTGGACATCACCGCCGACTTCCTGGTGTACGGCGCCAGCGTGGTGGGAGTAGCGGTCGGGGTCACCGCACCCCTGGACGAGGGCGGGTACGGCGCATCGTGGCTCCCCTTCGCCCTGGTGCTGTTCACCTACTACGTCAACGGCACCGCCTTCCTGGCGTTCTCCTCGGCCGCCGAGCGCACCGGGCGCCAGCTCGACGACGGCCGCTCGTTCAGCTTCCTGGGCGGACTCGCGGAGGGGACCGAGACCATCGCCGTGCACAGTCTGTGGCTCCTGCTGCCCTTCTGGGCCGAGCCCGTCGCCTGGGCCTGGGCCCTGGTGGTGGGGATCAGCGCGGCACAGCGCATGGTCGGCGGCTATCGCACCCTCAGCGCGCCACCGCGGGGTTCCTAGTGCGTCGGCTCACGTCTGCTTCGAGCGTCGTGCCCGCAGCCAGGCGGCCCGCGCCGCGGAGAGCACGCCGATGGCACGCGAGGGGAGCGCCGCGTCCAGCTGCTCGCTGACGTCGGCCAGGCTCGCCTTCCACGGTCCGTCGTTCCAGGTCGGGTAGGGGTGCACCGCGCCGGCGAGGTCGCGGGTCTTCAACCCCAGGCTGACCGCCAGCGTGAGCTCACCGAGACTCTCGCCGGCACGCGGGCCGACCACCGTGCCGCCGGTCACCGTGCCGCGCTTGTCGCACACGATCGCCGAGTAGCCCTCGGTGCGCTGCTCGGCGACCGCACGGTCGACCTCGGTGTGCTCCACGACGTGGCTGCGGTGTCCGTGCCCCGCCTGGTCACACGTGAGGCCGACGCCCGCGATCTCCGGGTCGGTGTAGGTCACCCGGGGGACCACCGTCGCGGCCTTGCGTCGCGTCCCCAGCACCGCGTTGGTGGCGGCCGTACTGCCGTGCGAGCCGGCGAGGTGGGTGAACTGCGGATGCCCGCTGGGGTCACCCGCCACCCAGATGCGGGGGTTGGTGGTGCGCAGCAGCTCGTCCACGACGACCATGCCGTCCGCGCCGACCTCGACGCCGGCCTCCGCCAGCCCGATACCGATGGTGCGTGGACTACGACCGACGGCCACGAGCAGGCGGTCGTACGACACCGTGCTCGCGTCGTCGAGGCGCAGTGAACCGGCCCCGGTGTCTTCCGTGGCCCGGACTGCGGTGACCGGGGCTCCGGTATGCACCGCGACCCCGTCGGCCCGGAGCGCCTCCGTGAGCACGAGCGCGGCCTTGGTCTCCTCCCGCGGCAGCAGGCGTTGGGCGCCTTCGACCAGGCTCACCGAGGCGCCCAGCCGCGCGAAGGCCTGAGCCAGCTCGACCCCGATGTTCCCGCCCCCCAGCACGGCCAGACGCTGTGGAAGCTCGGCGAGGTCCCACACGGTGTCGCTGGTCAGGGCCCGGCTCTGGGACAGGCCCGGAAGGTCCGGCAGGGCGGGGGCTGCGCCGGTCGCCAGCAGAAGCTGCTCGAACTCGATGTCGTGGGTCACCGTCGAGACCGGGGAGTCCGGCTCCGCGGCATCGCTGGTCACCCGGAGGGTCGTGGGGCCGGTGAGCACGCCGTGGCCGAAGAGCACCTCCGCGCCGGCAGACCGCAACGACTCCGGTGAGTCGGCGGGCTCGATCGTGGCGATGGCTGACCGCACATGCCGCATCACGGCCGGGAAGTCCACCTTTGGTGTATCTGCGACGACCCCGAAGCGGTCGCTCCTGCCAGCGGCCGCGACAGCGTGCGCGGCGGCGAGCAAGGACTTCGAGGGCACGCAGCCGGTCCACAGACAGTCACCACCGGTCCGGTCGGCTTCCACCAGTAACACGCGGGCGCCGAAGCCCGCTGCGACCTTGGCCCCGACGATGCCGGCGGTGCCTCCGCCCAAGACGACGAGGTCCCACCGCCGGTTCATCGTGGCCCCGGCGCAGCTGGCGAGCCCGCGCGGGTGCGCACGCGGTCCGCCGAGCCCTGGTCGGGGGGACGCGGCACCGAGTTGGTGGGCGGCATGGGCGAGTACAGGCTCATCTCGATCTCCTTCACGGCCACCCGAGGAGCTCGGCGCACTGGCGCGCGATCTCGAGCTCTTCGTCGGTCGGCACCACGAACGCGGCCACGGCCCCGGGCGGGCTGATCCGGGCCTCGCCGGCGGCGCTGTCGTTGGCCTTCTCGTCGACCGCCAGCCCGAGCAGGGACAGCCGCCGCAGTACGTCGGCGCGCAGGCGCGCGTTGTTCTCGCCGACACCCGCCGTGAACGCCACCGCGTCGAGCCGCCCCAGAGGCGCGGCCAGCGCGCCGACATGCCGCACGAGGCGGTGGAGCACCACCTGGTACGCCGTCGCCGCGGCCTCGTTCCCGGCGTCCATGAGGTCCATGACCTCACGGAAGTCGCTGCTGCCGGTCATCCCGAGCAGACCGCTGGCCGTGTTGACCGCGTCACTGAAGTCCTCGACCGACACCCCGGCCACCCGCGCCAGGTGTCCGGCCACGGCGGGGTCGAGGTCCCCACTGCGCGTGCCCATGACCAGTCCGTCGGTGGGGGAGAGCCCCATCGAGGTGTCCACACTGGTGCCACCGGCCACGGCGCACGCCGACGCACCGTTGCCGAGATGGAGCACGATGCAGTTGACCTCGCTGGGACGGCGTCCGAGCAGCGCAGCGACCCGGCGGGAGACGTAGGCGTGGGAGGTGCCGTGGAAGCCGTACTTGCGCACCCCGAAGTCCTGCCGCCAGCGGGCCGGCACCGCGTACTCCCGGGCACCGGGGGGCAGGGTCGCGTGGAAGGCGGTGTCGAACACCGCGACATGCGGCAGGCCGGCGAAGACCTCCCGGGCGCCGGCGATGCCCTGCACGTTGGCCGGGTTGTGCAGCGGTGCCAGAGCGGCCAGGCCCTGGATCGCGGAGATCACGTCGTCGTCAAGGGCCACCGGAGCGCTGAACTCCTCCCCGCCGTGCACCACCCGATGCCCCACGGCACCGATACCGAGGTCAGCCAGGGCCGGACCGTGGGTCTCGAACTCCTCACGCAACACGGTGAACGCCGCCGTGTGGTCGGCACAGTCGACCTCCCGCGTGTGCGTCCCGCCTACCTCGGTGTGGCTGACTCGCCCACCGCTCTGCGCGATGCGCTCCACCATCCCTGCGGCCGCGCTCTCGGCGCTCGCGGGGTCGACCACCCGGTACTTCAGGGATGAGGATCCGGCGTTGACGACGAGGACGCGAGCGGTCACCGGTCAGCCCTTCGCCTGGATGGCGGTGATCGAGATGGTGTTGACGATGTCGCGGACGCTCGCGCCGCGGGACAGGTCGTTGACCGGTCTGCGCAACCCCTGCAGGACCGGGCCGATGGCGACCGCCGAGGCGCTGCGCTGGACCGCCTTGTAGGTGTTGTTTCCGGTGTTGAGGTCGGGGAAGACCAGGACCGTCGCCCGACCGGCGACCGAGGAGCCGCTCAGCTTGGTGGCGGCGACGTCGGCGTCGACGGCCGCGTCGTACTGGATCGGCCCCTCGACGAGCAGGTCCGGATCGCGTTCGCGCACGCGCTCGGTCGCTTCACGCACCTTCTCGACGTCCGCGCCCGCGCCCGAGCCGCCGGTGGAGTAGGAAAGCATGGCCACCCGCGGCTCCAGCCCGAAGGTACGGGCCGTCTCGGCGGAGGAGAGGGCGATGTCCGCGAGCTGAGCGGAGTCCGGCACCGGGTTGATGGCGCAGTCGCCGTAGGCCAGCACCCGGTCGGGCAGGCACATGAAGAAGACGCTGGAGACGACCGAGACCTCCTCGGCGGTGCGGATCACCTCCAGGGCGGGTCGGATGGTGGCGGCGGTGGTGGTGACCGAGCCACTGACCATGCCGTCGGCCTCGCCCGCGTGGACCATCAAGGTGCCGAAGTAGGAGGGTTCGGCGACCAGGTCGCGGGCCTGGTCCGCGGTCACTCCCTTGTGCGCACGCAGCTCGGCGTAGGTGGAGGTGAAGCTGTCGCGACGGGAGTCCCGCGTCGGGTCGATGACCTCGGCGCGGCTGATGTCCAGACCCAGCGCGGTGGCGCGGGAACGGATGTCGTCCTCCGCGCCGAGCAGGGTGAGGTCGGCGATGCCGCGAGCCAGCACCGTGTCGGCGGCCCGCAGGACGCGGTCCTCGCCTCCCTCGGGCAGCACCACGCGTGCCCCGGCGGAGCGAGCGCGGGCGGTGAGCCGGTGCTCGAACATCAGCGGGGTGAGGACATCGGACGGCCTGGCCGACGGCAGCACCTGTGCGGAGTCCAGGTGTTCGCGCACGATGCTGCGTGCCCGCTCGATCTTGCGGGGGGACTGCGCGGTGATGGTGCCCACTGCGCGCTCCGCGGCGCGTGCGGTCTCGATCGTCCCGGGCTCGGCGCGCAGGATGGGCAGCTCGACGTCGAGACCGTCGATGAGGGTCTGGGTCTGCTGGCTGAGCTCGTAGCCACCGTTCAGCACGATCCCGGCCAGTGAGGGGAAGGTCGCCGAGCGGTGGGCGGTGACCACGGCGAGCAGGATCTCCTCCCGGTCGCTGGGACAGATCACCACGCACCCGTCGGTGAGGCGGTCCAGCACGTGCGGCATGGTCATCGCGGCCACGATCACCCCGGCCGACTCGCGGTCCAGCAGCGGCTCCTGACCGTGGACGAGCTCGGCCGCGCAGGCCGTCTGCACGTCGCGCACCGTCGGCGCGGAGAGCACGTCGTCGGCCGGCAGAGCGAACGCGGGCAGCTCGGGGTGGGCGTCGGCGAGCTCGCGGACGATGTTGGCCTGCTCGGCGGGGTCGCACCGGTTGACCACGACGCCGGCGACCGAGGCGTGCCGCACGTGAGCCTCATCCGTCATCAGGTCGACCGAGGTCAACAACTCGTCCACGTCCCGGTCGACCCCGGGCACGACCAGCAGCATCGTCGCCCCGAGGTTGGCGGCGATGCTGGCGTTGACACTGAACTCGGTGGGGGTGGGCACGCCGGTGTAGTCCGAGCCCACGACGAGCACCGCGTCGTGGGCGTCGGCGTAGGCGTGGTAGCGCTCGACGATCGAGCTCACGGCGGCGTCGAGATCGGAGTTGACGTCCTCGTAGGTGGCCCCGACCGCCTCCGAGCGGTCCACCGCCGAGGTGCTCAGGGGCAGTAGCAGGTCGATCAGCGGGTCGCTGCAGCGGTCGCGCACGACGGGACGGAAGACGCCGACATGGCCGCCGTTCTCGCACATCTGGGCCAGCAGGCCCACCGCCAGGGCGGACTTGCCCGACTGCGACTCGGCCGAGGCCAGATAGAGCGGCGCGTCCACCCCGCTCACATTAGCGGGGTCGGCGCCCTCCGGAAGGGTTCAGGCGGGTGCGTCCGGATGGATGCTGCGCGTCTCCGAACGGTAGGCGCGCCGCGGCAGGTAGTCGCCGACGTGGACCTTCGGCAGGCTCTTGGCCACCGCGAGCGCGGTGTACATGATCGTGTTGATCGCGACGAACGCCATGAGCACACCGAACCACTCCGAGGCCAGGACCGCTTCCGAGAGCAGAATCCCGGTCGTCACATCGACAGCAGCCATGGCCTCAGGCCTGCCCCGGGGGTGCGGTGGCCGGCACGTGCCCCCACGCGGCACGGCGACGCAGGGAGATGTCGAGCACGCCCTTGACGAAGATCACGTTGAGGTAGAGCGCGAAGAGCAGCTCGGGGAACAGGCTGGCGGCCAGCACCCGGGGTCCCCACCCGCCCTGCCAGACGCTGACGATGCGCTCGGCGACGAAGACCAGACCCACCCCGATCCAGAACGGGAACCAGATCCACAGGTCGAGCGCCAGCACCATGAGCACGATCAGCATCAGGTAGGTGAGCAGGGCGATCGCACCGTAGGCGATCGCGAACTGCTGCGACCAGTACCGCGCCGTCTGTGGGGTGATGCCGTAGGCGCCCAGGTTCTCCAGCGCACCGCGTTGCCAGCGCAGCCGCTGTTTCCACAGGGCCCGCCAGGTCGGCATGACCTCGGTCACCACCATGCAGTCCGACGGCGACGCCATCAGCGCCCCCAACGACTTCAGCGCGATCGTGAGCTCGTTGTCCTCGGTGAGGGCGGCGGTGTCGTAGACGTCGCCGGGTCGACCGGGCAGCAGCGTGCCGCGACTGCCGGCCACGGTCCGCAGCGCGCGAGGACGGAACATCGACGCGGTCCCGGTCAGCACGTAGACCCGTCCCCGGCGACGGCGGATGTCACGGGCGTAGCGGGTGTACTCGTTGCGCTGGAACATGCCGAGCAGCCCGTGACCCTCCTCGCCGTAGAACAACGCTCCGACGGCCATCAGCGCCCGGTCGTCCGTCGCCTTGCGCATCGCCGTCTCCAGGAAGCCCGGCTGCAGCACGGTGTCGGCGTCCATCACCATCACCATGTCGTTCTCTCCCTGCTCCGGCAGCAGTTCGGCGAGGGCCTGGTTGAGTGCCCCCGCCTTCTTGTCCCGGTTCCCGACCGTGGGGAACACCTCGACGCCGGCGCTCTGGGCGATGGCGACGGTGTCGTCGGTGCAGTTGTCGGCGACGACGATGATGCGCTGTGGCGGCACGGACTGCGCCAGCAACGACTGCAGGGTCGCCCTGATGCGGACCTCCTCGTTGTGGGCCGGGATGAGCACGGTCACCGTGACCGGGCCGGCGAACACGCCCCGGGTCTCGCCCATCACGACTCGGGGCGCCAACGGCGTGGCTATCGGGTCGAAAGAGCGTCGGTAGCGGATGGCGATGCGTTGCTCCAGCCATGCGACCCCGGCCGCCAGAAGCAACGCGACCGCCACGGCGGCCAGGACCACTCGCATGCTGGGCGCCTCGGTGTCGTAGAAGACTTCCCACAGGCCGACCGTGGCACGACGTGCGGGTCGGCCGAAGCGAGGTTCGGCGTCCGTGTTGGCCAGCACCAAGAGCAGCAGGCTGGCGAAGACCGCGGTGCCGAGCACGACCAGCCCGACGGCGCGCTGGAGCAGGCCGCCGAGCCGCAGCAGCCCACGACGCAGGCGTGACGGTGATACCTCGCCGCGGGTCTGCGTGGGTGTCGCGGTCATACGGGGGCCTCGGAGGGGGTCGGGGAGTCCAGCCAGGCGGCCACGAAGTCGGACTGAGGCACGGGTCGGCCGATCTCGAACCCTTGGGCGAGATCTACTCCCTCTCCGCGCACCACTTCGAGCACGTCCGCGTCGGTCACGAACTCCGCCACGGTCTGTTTGCCGAGCCCCTGGGCGATCCCGACGATCGAACGCAGGATCGTGCGGTCGACCCGCGAGGTGGCGCAGTGGGCGATGAACTCGCCGTCGATCTTGACGAAGTCGAACAAGAGGTGCTTGAGGTAGTAGAACGAGCCGAAACCGGCGCCGAAGTCGTCCAGGGCGAACTTGCAGCCGAGCTTGGTCATCCGCTCCGCGAAGGCACGAGCGGCCTCGATGTCGGCGACCGCCGCCGTCTCGGTGATCTCCAGGATGAGCGCGCTGGGGTCGACCTGGAACCGGTCCAGGCTCTGCACGATGCTCTGCTCCACCCTGTCGCTGGCCATGGAGTGAGCGGACAGGTTGACCTCCATGGTGAACCCGGGATCACGCTCCCGCAGCTCGCTCAGCAGGCGGACACTGTTGCGGATCACCCACTCGTCGACGGCGGGCGCCAGCCCGGTCTGCTCGGCCACGTACAGAAAGCGCGATGGTGGCACCAGCCCGTCGTCGTTCATGCGCAGCAGTGCCTCGGCGCAGCGGACCCTCCCGGTGGTCAGGTCGAGGATCGGCTGCAGGTGCAGGACGAAGGCGTCCTCCAGCAGAGCGCGTTCTATCCGGTCGCGCCACTGCAGTCGGGCACTCATGCGCGGCTGGGCGAACTGCTCACGGTCCAGGACCAGGCACCGGTTCCGCCCTGCCTCCTTGGCGTCGTACATCATCATGTCGGCGAGCCCCAGGATCTCGGTCCCGCTGCGGTCGGCGTCGTCGAAGGTGACCCCGCCGATGCTGGCCGTCACCCGGCGGCGGATGCCGTCGAAGGTCGCGGTGTGCTCGCGCACCTTCTCGACCAGGTTCTTGCCGACCGCGGCCGCGGCCTCCCGCCCCCCTTGGGTCAGTAGGATCGCGAACTCGTCACCGCCGACGCGGGCAACCAGGTCCGTGGAGCGCACCGCGCCTCGCACCACCGCACCCGTGGAGACGATGAGCTGGTCGCCACTGTGGTGGCCGAGTGAGTCGTTGACGTCCTTGAAGTGGTCCAGGTCGAGCAAGAGCAGGGCGCCGTTGGAGCCGTAGCGCTGACACCACTCCTGATGACGACGCAGCTCGTGGTCGAACTTGCGCCGGTTCGCCAGACCGGTGAGAGCGTCGTGGTCGGCGAGGTGGGCCAGGCGCCGCTCGTACGTCCGGCGCTCCGAGACGTCCACGGCGTTGACCAGGATCACGTCTTCCTCGTCGTCCTCTAGGCCCCGCAGCGCACGGCTGCTCAGCGAGAGATGCATCTCGTGCCCGTCCGACTGGACGACCTCGAAGTCGGTGCGCACCAGCGCAGGACGACGGTCCACCGCCTCGGCCAGGTGGACCTCCAGCACGTCCTCCTGGCCCGGCGCGGCCAGGTCGCTCAGAGGCCTGCCCGTCGCGTCTCCGACCCACTGCCGCATGGCCTCGTTGAGCCGTACCGGGGTCGCGTCCGGCCGCAGCAGGGCCACGCCGTGCGGAGCGTCGGTGAACAGCCGTTCTGCGCGCTCGGAGGAGGCCTTGAGCTGCCGGGCGCGCTGACGCTCCTGGCTCACGTCCCGGCCGACGATGAGCGCGTGCGCTCCACCGTCCGCTCTGGCGGGGAGGGGGGTCACCACGAACTCGTGCTCGGCCCCGTTCGCGCTGGACTTGGTCTCCGAGCTGCTCTCCACCCCGCGGAAGGCGTCCTCGAGCATGGGCCGCAGCAGGGCCATGTTCTTCGGTGTGGAGTGCTCCTCCAGCAGGATGCCCTCGCGCCCCAGGAGCCCCTGCTTCCTGGCGCCCTGCCCGGCGGCCACCTGGATCCGCAGGTCCTCGTCGAGCATGAGGACCGTCATGTTGGGCAGGTGCTCGAGCAGCGCTCGCCACCGCGCCTCGACCTCGGCGAGGTTCTGCTGGACCAGGATGCTGTCGGTCACGTCGATGGCGACCCTGAGGTAGCCATAGGGCGTGCCCTCCGGGTCCAGCAGCTCGCTGACGACGAGCTGGACCTTGCGGCGGCTGCCGTCGGCGGTGATGTAGGTCCACAAGCGGCTGGGAGCCCGCTGCTCGGCGAGCGCCTTGAAGACCGGGAAACCGGTGGGCACATCCAGGTCGGCTGCGGCTTGGGCGAGCTCGTCGGGGTCATGGAAGACCTCCGGCCCCTTCTTACCCACCACGTCGTCGGCGCGGTAACCCAGCAGCTCCTCGGCGCCGGCGCTGAACGAGACCACGGTGCCGTCCAGATCGCAGGCGACGACGCTGGTGAGGTCGGAGGCCCGCAGGATGGCGTCCACGGCCGCGTTCGCCTCCGCGCTCATGTCTCGTTGCTCGCCCAGCTGCATCACCATCTTCTGCACCACGGGTGCTACCAGCGCGGCAACAGCGGTCCACAGCAGTGCGCTGCGCCAGTCGCTGCTCGGGTACGCCGGCCCCCCGATGAGAACCATCGGGACGACGAAGACGGCCGCCGTGAGGACGGCGGCCACGACCAGGTCGCGACGCGTGCCGACCGTGGCGAGCCACAGGATGGGTAGGGCCACGAGGGGCTCGACCCCCGAGGTCGCCCCTCCACCCAGGTCACGTGCCAACGCGACCAGCACGAAGAAGAGGAAGGCGGGCATGGGGTCGACCCAGGTCCGCTCTGAGCGACTCAGGCTCACCACGAGGAACCCGAGCATGAGGAGAAACCCCCCGATGACCAGGATCGACTCCCACAGGTTCGGGTCGCTGTAGGGCGGCGCCGCAACGCTGGCCAGACCCAGACCGGCCACCATGATGAACGGGGCCGCCGATCGCCACGTGGGCCGGGCGGCGCTGGAGCCGCCCCCGGATCCCGCCAGGCTTGGCCGCAGAGGCTTGCTCGGCAAAGATCGTGTTGTCATCGGCATAGACGCATTCGCACGTCGAAATGGCACAGCACGATTCTCTTTCCCCCAGTTTTGCGCAGACCAGGCGTCAGTATTCCATAGCTGCGCGGCTGTTCTGATTCCCACCCCTGCACCGGCCCTTTCTTGCGCATTCGATTCCGGAACTGACCTCCGCGGTGCCGGGGCAGCGAAACATGAGAACTGGACGAGGCACTCACCTCGAGCGGGGCTGCATATCACTCCCGATAGGGATAAAGAAGCATGAGAGCCGAGAATGCAGGCAGAGTGTGGAGAACCTGTTGGAGCGGCCTTGACCCGGTGATGTCGAGACCGCATAGGGCTCGTGCGGGGCCCTTCTGGCAGAGTGAGCCGCATGAGCGCGCCCACAGGTGACGGTGTCCGGGTCTGGGTCAACGGGGAACGGGTGGACGGTGCGGCGGCCGTCACGGCGCTGGACCACGGGGTCACCGTCGGTGACGGAGTCTTCGAGACCGCCAAGGTGGTCGCCGGCGAGGTCTTCGCACTGCGACGCCACCACGACCGCATGGAACGCTCGCTACGCGGGCTGGGTCTGCAGCCGCTCGACCGTGACCGGGTGGACGAGGGGATCGCGGCCGTGCTGGATGGAGAGCCGCTGACGCGTGGCCGTCTGCGCTACACGGTCACCGCGGGTCCCGGCCCGATGGGGTCGGACCGCTCGGGGGATCAGATGACCTACATCGTCTCGGCCGGCCCTGCGCCCGAGGTGGCGCCTTCGACGGCTGTGGCCGTGGTGCCGTGGGTGCGCAACGAGCGGAGCGCCACCGTGGGCCTGAAGACGACCTCCTACGCCGAGAACGTCGTCGCACTTGCTGCGGCCAAGGCGCAGGGAGCCAGCGAGGCGTTGTTCGCCAACAGCGC
>Ga0102946_1000100_pt1 | contig 28120 bp, 31 predicted proteins | sample SalPon2A_A_D1_MG_FD_78209 | JGI IMG/M metagenome (GOLD analysis project Ga0102946, IMG submission 78209) | Soil microbial communities from South San Francisco under conditions of wetland restoration - Salt Pond MetaG R2A_A_D1_MG | ecosystem: Environmental > Terrestrial > Soil > Wetlands | place... | reverse complement strand
TGTAAGTTTTAAGCCATAAGTTGACTTCCGGTCATCTTTTCGTATTACCACTTACAGCTTATCGCTGAATTTACGGAGTGAATTCTATGCTTATCGCAGTCGCATCCAAAACCGGCACCGAGGTCGATCAGCACTTTGGTCATGCCGAACGTTTTCTGATCTACGATTACCAGAGCGGCAACCCTCAGCAGGTCAAGGAGGTGTCTGTCGAAAAATACTGTTCCTATGACCCGGACCATCCGTTTCGTCATCCCCAGTTTGACGCGATCGCCAGGGCCCTGAACGGGTGTAAGGCGGTGGTCACGGAGATGATTGGCGAACTGCCGAAACAGGAACTGCTGAAAGTCGGCCTGATGCCGATCGTAGCATCTGGACCGATTGTCGATGCACTGAAGCTGGCGCACGATTCGGTCTGCAGCGGGAACTGTCAGGGAAAGAAAAATTGTAAACATAATTAAGGAATGGGAAACCAGGGTCCGGGATGCACACTACGAAAAACCTGATTCCTGAATCCTGTCTTTCCATTTTCCAGAGATGTAATAGCCGATGGCAGGGCAGTTATCGTTCTTTAGATCGATGCTGCCCATTTTTTTATAACAATAAGTACCCTGCGGGGTTCACACGGAAGCTTGACTGCAGATATTATATAAAGACCCTTGGATATTGGAGGTTGATTATGCCTCGGAGATCTGTCTTTTTCTTGCTGTCGTTGCTTCTGTTGTTACCTGTTGCGGTTTCCGCCGAACAACACAGCTGCATAAATCAGCCGGAGGTCATCATCTTCTCGGATCAGGAAGACGTTATTGATGAGGTTTGCAACGCGGCGACACACGCAATCGATTTTCTGGCAAGATACGGGCTTACCCCAAAACGAGAAATCAGATTTAAGCTCGTAGAAGAGCGGATCGACAGTCATGGCTACATCGCCTATGGCAACTATGACAGCCGTAATGACATGATCCAACTGATGTCCTACCGTTCAATCATTGAAGACTCTGAAAACCCGATGATGTATGGAGAGCCCTTTGACCGGGTCCATTACTCCGGAGCGATCGCTCATGAGGTTGCCCATGCTGTGGTTCAGCATAACATCGTAATTAAACCACTGAGTACTGGTCCCCAGGAATACCTGGCACATTCAACACAGTTGGCGGTGTTACCGGAACAAAGAAAAAATGCTATTGTCCGGGCAATGGCCATTGAACCATGGGTTTCTGGTGACGCGATCAGTGATATTTATATGGCGATAGAACCGGGGAAGTTTGCCGTAAAATCTTACCTGCATCTGACGACGATGGATGACCCGGAAGGGTTTGTGAAGATCCTGCTGAATGCCAAATGGTTTTATGTTTATGTGCCTTGAAAAGATCATCGGACTGCACAAAGTTTAGGCGGTATGGTCGATGTTTTTTCCAAACTGTGCTTTCCAGCGTTTTTTCAGACTTGGCACAGCCTGTGCTTTAACAGTAAATAGAGAACAATTTAAAAAGTGGGTTCGACGACGAACCCGATTATATGGCAATGAAGCCCCGTGAACGATGATCTTGTTCAGCGGGGTTTTTCATTTTTAACGGGAAAAGCAAAGATGCTTTGGGTTTTTCAACTCAAGGCATCTTTCTGTTTGAAAGGAGAAACAGCATGGCAAGCGGATGTCCAATGATGAAAATGAAGGCCGAGACCGAACACCCCTGTTTCGGCGGTGACCACAGCAAGGCTGGTCGGATTCATCTGCCGGTGGCCCCGGGTTGCAATATTAAATGTGGATTTTGCGAGCGTAAATTCGATTGCGCCAATGAAAGCCGCCCGGGGGTTACCAGCCGGGTCCTGACTCCTGAACAAGGAGTAGAGCGGGTGCGGGTGGTCAAACAACATATGGAGAAGCAAGGTGGTGCCCAGCTTAAAGTTGTTGGGATTGCCGGTCCTGGCGACCCGCTTGCCAACCCGAAGACCTTCGATACCTTTCACCTGATCCGTGATGCGTTCCCTGAGATGACACTTTGTTTGTCGACCAACGGGCTGCGACTGCCGGAGAATGTTGAACGTTTGCTCGAATACGATATTCATAGTCTGACCGTGACCATTAACGCCCTGACGCCGAAGACCGGAGCAAAGGTCTATGAGTGGATCAATTTCGCAGGAACCAGAATTCGCGGCGAAGAAGCGGCTGAGATCCTGCTGATGCAACAGCTAAAAGGACTGAAGATGGCAGCCAAAGCCGGACTGCTGGTCAAAGTCAACTTCGTTTATATCCCTGGTGTTAATGATCATGAGACTCTCGATCTGGCTGTCAAGGTGCGAGAGTTGGGTGCATCGATGATGAACATTATTCCGGTAATCCCTGTTGGAAAATTTGCGAATATCGAGCCACCGTCTGATTCGACAATGGAAATGGTAAAAAATCAGGCCGAGCTGATCCTGTCGCAAGCTCGTCATTGCAAACAGTGCCGTGCCGATGCTGCCGGAGTCGTCGGTAATGATATTGACCTGGAGCAGCTGGAAGCCGGTCGGCTTGCATGTTAGGAAAGTTCTGATGTTGCACATATTGTTCTGTTTAACTCTGCTGTGCTCTTTTCCATTGTCCGTCCATGCCGCTGAGATACGGGTTATGGGCGCGGCCAGCCTCAAAGGGGTTATCAGCGAAGTTGCCACCTCTTTTGAACAAAGCAATCCTGAGCATCGGATCGTTATCAGCACTGCATCTTCTGGGACCCTGGCCCGACAGATTGCTGCTGGAGCTCCGGCAGACTTGTTCCTGTCAGCCAATCCGCGTTGGATGTCTCATCTGGTAGAGAAGGAGAAAATCGGCACAGAACGGCCTGCCAATTGGGCGAGCAATCATCTGGTGGTGATCGGTCGAGACAAGTCGATCTCGACACTTGATGATCTGACCAGGTTAAAAAGGATTGCCATCGGCAGCCCGGAAAGCGCCCCGGTCGGCCGTTATGCGCGTGAGCTGTTACAGCGAGCCGGTCTCTATCAAAAGCTGGAACAGAATCAGCAACTGGTCCTGGCAAAGGATGTCTGGCAAGTTTTGCTCTACGCCGAACAGGGAGCAGTCGATGCAGCAATTCTCTATGCCAGCGATAGCCTGCTCTGTGAGAAATCGATGCGACTGCTGGTTCCTGATGCACAGTTGCAACCTGTAATTATATACCCGATCGCCTTGACCAGGGCGGGGGAACAGAAAGCCGCAGCAAGGGATTTCTTCAAATACCTGCAGCATACGGCAAGCTCGGACATCCTTATCCGCTACGGATTTGAACCTCTTTTCTATAGTGGTAAGGACTGATATGGAGATCTTCCCTTCCGCAGATTGGCAGGCCCTGATGCTTTCAGCCAGGGTTGCCTCGGTGGCGACGCTGGTGGCGTTGCCGTTCGGTTTTATAGCAGCCTGCAGCCTCCATTTCGGTCGTTTTCGTAGCAAACCCTTCCTGGAAGGGCTGATCAACCTGCCACTGGTGTTACCACCGGTTGTGGTCGGTTACCTGCTGTTACTGCTGCTGGGAGAGAATGGCCTGGGGCCGACCCTCGAACAGCTTGGCCTGTCATTACTTTTCACCTGGCAGGCAGCGGTATTGGCGGCAATGGTGGTCGGTTTTCCTCTATTGGTCAGGTCCATTCGCATCGGTCTGGAAGGAATCGACCCACAATTATTGACCGCAGGAAGCAGCCTCGGTGCAGGACGGTTCGATCTTCTGATCAATGTGGTTCTGCCACTGACTCGCCGCTCATTGCTGGCGGGGTCGTCCCTGATGTTCGCCCGCAGTCTGGGAGAATTCGGCGCAACCATCATGATCGCCGGCAACATTCCGGGCCTGACCCGGACCATCCCGTTGGCGATCTATGATTACAGTGGCATGCCTGGCGGCGAGAGCGCCGCGCTCTGGCTCTGCCTGGCTTCGATCCTCTTGTCTCTGTCAGTCCTGATTATCAGCGAACGTTTGGCTCACGTACAGAAACGGGAGATACCAGCATGAGTCTCTATGTCAGTGTGGAAAAGCGTTTCGATTCTTTTGCTATCAATACTGAATTCAGCTCGGAAAGCTGTCGTCTCGGCCTGTTCGGGCCATCGGGAAGTGGGAAATCAACCCTCTTTGGCATGCTGGCCGGGATGCAAAAACCGGATAGAGGAACCATTCAGCTTGGTGAACGACTGCTCTTCTCCTCCAGTTGCAAGACCTGTGTACCTGCCCAAAAACGGCGCATCGGCCTGGTTTTTCAGCAGGGCCTGCTCTTTCCGCATCTGAACGTCCAGGAGAACCTGTTGTTCGGTTATAAAAGACTGCCGAAAACTGAACGTCTGATCGACCCGGATCGAGTCATCGATGTGCTGGCCCTTGCACCTCTGCTCAACCGCAGAGCACCCCAACTGTCGGGCGGTGAACGGCAGCGTGTTGCGCTCGGACGGGCTCTGCTCTGCAATCCGCAACTGCTCTTGCTTGATGAACCTCTCTCGGCACTGGACGAGCAGCTTAAAGGTCAGATCATTCCCTTTCTGAAGACGGTGCAAGATGAATTTGCCATGCCCTTCCTGTTGATCAGTCATTCACTGGATGAATTGCGGCTGCTGACAGACGAAGTTCTCCTGCTGGAAAAAGGGGAGATGATTGGCAAGTCCCATCCGGAAGAGATTGCCCGGCGCAGCTTAAGCAGCATGACAGGTTACATCAATCTGATCGAGGTGAACTCGGCAAGTCAGGAAAACGGGTTCTGGTCTTTTCCGTGGGGCGAGCAGCGGCTTGCGTTAGCTGATCATGCCGGCAAGATAGGGACAACCTACCAGCTCTCATCCAAAGACATACTTCTCTGTCGTGAACACCCACAAGCGATCAGCGCGAGGAACCTGCTGCACTGTTCAGTAAATAAGCTGTTCCGTTACCAGGGGCAGGTCGGGGTAGAACTTGATTGCGGAAACGGCAAAAAACTGGTCAGCCAGATCGTCGAACAGGCGGCTGATGAGCTCGACTTGCAAATCGGAAGCCAGCTGTATGCCCTGTTCAAGGCGTCCGCTTTTCGTAAGGTCTGCTGAGGCTTCCACTGCCATCATTTTCAAAAGGGCTGACATCATAGGGTGTCAGCCCTTTTTTTTGCACAATCTGGAATGTCTTTGGTCTAGATGTATAATGAAGGTGGGGAGTGTTTCCAGATCGTGATGGAAAGGAGTTTCTTATGTACATAAAGTTATTATCAACCCGGGATGAAATTGCACCGCTGATCATGCGCGTCATGCTGGGTATCGTCTTTTTCCCTCATGGTGCGCAAAAAGTTCTGGGCTGGTTCGGGGGCCACGGCCTTTCAGGAACGCTCAATTTCTTCACCGATACCATGGGAGTTCCAATGGTCTTTGCCCTGCTGGTCATAGCAGCCGAGTTTCTTGGTGCAATCGGTTTAATCGTTGGCTTCCTGACCCGAATTGCCGCCTTCGGCATTGCCAGCGTTATGGCCGGTGCAATCATGATGGTTCATCTCCAGCATGGATTTTTTATGAACTGGTCCGGGAAGCAGGCCGGAGAGGGTTTTGAGTATCACCTGCTGGCGATAGCGCTGGCGGTGGCTTTAATGATCACCGGCGGTGGAAAAGCCTCCTTGGATGGGGTCCTCAGTCGGAGCAAGGCGTGACATCCGGAGGAGGTGTAGATCAGATCATCCGCTCCCGGTCAGAAATGTTGAAGCGATCGTCACGCAAATTCAGTTTCCCTTGCGCATCTGCTCAGCCGGGGGCGCTTGCTCAAGCAAGGATTTCAACCAGCTGATTTCATCCGGGACAAACTCTTTAGCTGGTTCATTACCGATATTGACGGCCCAATGCAGATCGGAAGGCGTGTACTTGGCCATTTCGTAACCGGCGAGGATGACATAAGCCACCGGCTTTTTGGCCCAACTGTTGACCCGTTCTTCAGTGTCGAACAGCAGCACATAGTGTTTACCATCCGATTCGAGGATCAGTGGCGTGACATTCTCACGTTCTTCCATCGCTGTTCCGGATACATCATCTGTAATCGGGACATAAAAATCGGTCTTCAGGACCAAATCGTAATACAGCGCCTGCTGGTTCTCATCTGCGATGTATTTTTCCAGAGCGTCATCTAAAGCTGTCATCAGATATTCCTTTCTTGTTAACCGAACCTTTGATCGGAGCGGGTGCTCTGTGAGCTGTTTTTGCTGTTTTGCAGCCAGCCGATTTGAACAGGGCCCTCAGGCTGATCAAATTCCGGTACGTACGGTTTGATATCGAGCAGCGGGGTGGAGTCAAGGATGTCAATATTTTCGACCTGTAAAATATTTCCTGTGATCTTTTTCAACTCCAGAATCGAGAAACCGATCGGGTTTGGTCGGGTCGGTGCGCGGGTCGCGAAAACTCCGTGTGGTTCCGGGTCGAGAAATGGGGTGACAGTCAGGTTGATTGTTACCACCCGATGCAACAGAAAAAGCACGATAATATGCGAAAAACCGTCTAAATCGGCCAGCCCGTTAACCAACTCGGGCCGCAGGACAATCTGCCCGCTTACTCCTCTGGCGCCACTTGGCTGAATCGGCATATTGCCAATCTCTTTAAACGGCGTGTAGATGGTACCAATCGGTGAGATCTGCATGGCTGATCGCTCAGTCTGTGGTTATACAGGGACAGTTTTTCGGATTTCGTTCACCAACCGATTCCAGTTTCAGGCCGACCCAGTTATGCACCTCTTCAACGTCAAACCCGGCGAGCCGTTCTTCATCCACCTGCATCAGAGGTCGAACAATCAATAACGGCTCAGCGACCATCATCTCAAGGGCATCCGCATTACTGATTCTCTGAGGATCAAGCTCTCCCGATTTCACCTGAGGGTTGGTCATATTGAACCACTCTTCGACCGGCCGTTGACCAAAAAACTCTGCCAACCTCTCCACTGTCCAGGGTTCAGAGAGCAGGTCGCGAACCTCCAACTGATGGCCGGAAGAGAGTAAAATTTCTTTTTGTCGACTGTTCCCTTTGCATCCCGGCTTTTCCCAGAAGATGATTTTTGCCATGATTTTCGTGTTCCTTTTTCGACCAGTGTTCAGTGTGGTTAGTTATTTCTTAAAATTATAAAATGAACCGAACGAGGCGCTATCTAACAACACTCCCGCTCAATCCGGTCGAGCAGAGCTAGCGCTTCTGTGTCTTCGTATTCTTCAAAAACTTCATAGAGGTTATTGATGTAAGTATGAATCAAAAAAATCTCGTCGATCTTCCGACCTTCGGTTCCTGCAGGGTTGTCGATTCGGTCGAGCATCTGTTTGAACTTTTCCCAAAAAGCATTGCTTCTTTCCGTCAAATCGATATGCCTGCGCAACATCTTCATCAATTTTTTCGCATTGCCTGCGCAGTCAATGTTGGCGTAGGTAACGTAGCGGTCTGTAGAGTCTGTCGTCATTGAACCCGTTTCCTTTGATCTGGTTGAAATCAATTCTCATCTGGAGCAAAGCAGAGAGAGTAATCGCTGCACGACCCACAGTTTGGTGATTTACACATCACCCCGCCGTTCATATCGCAGACTCGTTTGAACAGGTAACGTTTCCAGCGCATCCCCTGGGAGTTGGCTTTTGCCAGGGTAGGAAGGTGCCGTCGGATGGCCTCGGACAGTTGTTGCCGCTTGAAAAAGCCCATGGCTGTCCATAAATGACCAGGTCGGGCTGCTCGCGCAGCAATAATCCTGGCCAACCACTCCGATGTCTGATACATGCCACCCGTCGCGTCGCAAGGCACATGTGAAAGCAGCAGAACCAAAACATCCTGGCTGACTTCGAAGCTTGGAGTTGTGTCACTTGTGGGGTCAACGATTAGTGCTGACCTGTCGAACCCTGGAAAATAAAGATCAAAGAGTGTAGAGAGAGAGTCTTCATCCATGCCGAGAGTCTGCTCCAGGGGCAAATTCTCCTGACCGGCGACCGTCAAGACCCCGGCGAACATCTGCTGGTCTTCGTCAGATAAGTCTGTCGCTGCTGCCGAATTCAACAGCTCGCGATAGAGCGAGTCATCCTCGCGGATCCGGGCGCCGTGGTCAGCGATTACAGTACCTGAAGAGAAGCTGAGCGAGACCGGGGCTGAATGCTTGTCAACGCTCTTTACGGCCGCCTGCAACGCCTCTGTCGCCAATTCTGCACAGTAGTTGCGCTCTTCCGGGAGCCCCTTAAGACGTTTGTTTATTACCCCGCTATTGAGACGAGCGGCATCGGCAAGGGTCAATCCTTCGGCAATTTCTGCGACTGCGGCGCAGGCAGCGATGGTAAAACCGCAGCCGAAAACCTGGAATCGAATTTTATCAATCTGGCTCGATTGTGTGGTCAGGGTAAAGCGTACCGCGAGGCGTTTGCCGACTTCAGTCCCGGTAAGCCCGACTTCACCGATACCATGGGCATTTTCGAGCATGCCGGTTCGGGTGTCATCCGCAGCGTATTTAAGAATTGTATCTGTATAACCTTGCATGTCTGTTCCTTAATGTTTTGAGGCAAGATCAGATTCAAATTTCGCAGAGTTGAGATCCCGCACTCCGGCATCCCCACCTGTCCTGACTTTTAACCAGAAGATCAAGAGGCCTGATGTTCGCGCATAAGTGTCGCCGCATTGGCACACTCAAACAAAAAGTATGCCCCGCCCTCATACAGCAGATCATTCTTCAATTGATTCCCCACCTGTTCCCAGATGGGAAATCCGCGCAGTACCAGCCCTTTGTGCAACCGATGAGCCAGGGCCTCACAGTGGAAGTTCCCGACCACAAGATCAAAATCGTCGGCCAGCCGTTCTGCATCCTCCAGATCTCCGACCAGAACCTTCTCTGCGCGCACCTTATTCAGCTGCGGGGAATCAACCGGTGAGATAGCGACGGTAACTTTGCCTCCTGCTTCATACAGGGACTGACAAATTCCAGCCAGTTGATCCGGTTCTGCAGCAACCAGAAAGCGGGTCTGTCCCAGCGAAAAGTGGCTGTCAAGCATGGCATCCTGTAGCCGTTTCCGCCAACGTATAACGCCTGGATGTGGTCGAGTGAATCCGGTTTCGGCCAACAAAATTTCGATCAACTCGTCGCTGGCCTCAAGACCCTGCAAATGCGAAAAATGTTGATGTCTTATATGGGGATTCTTTTTTTGTAGTGCCACAGCACAGGCTTGCATTGAATCGCCGACACTGACCACCAGCCCGGCATCGGCCAGTCCCCTGATCTCATCGACAGAAATACCACCACTGCTGAGAGACGCCTGTTTCTCCCCCAGGTGACCATCCAGTGATGTTGAAAGGTCGGGCAGAGCCAGTACATTGAAACCGAACCCCTCAATCAGATCTTTGATTTTTTCGACTTCGATCGGCTGCAGACTGACGTTCGGAAGCAGAACCAGCTTATTGTCATTGACCTTTTCAGCGGGCTCTACCAACTGATCGATCAGCGCCTTGCAGGTTGCCGCCCAACCACTCTCTAAACCACCTTCATAATCCGGGGTATTGGCATAAACCAATGGATAATCGACCTTTGTTGCGACAGCTCTAATGTCATCTCCCTTGGTTTCCGGCAGTCCGGTGGTGTAGAGCCCGATGAGTGATGGAGAAACCTTCCTGGTGATGTTTTTCACCGATTCGACGATACTGTAGTCACCGCCGTCCAGCACGGCAATAGCATCTGTAACGGCACTGGTTTGAATAGCGATCGGTTCGCTGAAATGGCGAGTGTAATAGACTTTGGTCAAGCTGGTACAGCCTTGTCCGCCATGCATCAACGGCATACACCCATCGACACCCAGAAAAGCCAGCGTAGCACCCATCGGTTGACTCAGCTTGATCGGGTTGACTTGCAGTGGCTTTGACGATTTATGAGTTACTTCTCCCATGGAGCCCTCCGAGCCACCAGTTTAAAGACCGGGTTTTCCAGCGCATTTTTTAAATCCTCTGCCATATTCAACAGCCCATCGTAGCCGCCGTAACTCTTCTTCTTCTCTTGATTGACGTCGGCGAAAGCGATCCCTTTTTTAATCGCAGTGTAGAGGCTCCGGCCACCAGCCAATAGCAGGTGGGCTCCCCTTTCATCGATTAATTGTGCCTGCTCTGCACCCGGGTTCATCATCAACACACCACCCTCACCCAGATACTGACGGGCCTTTTCCCGATCATCTTCAGTCGCTTTTTTTACTGCAGTGCCTACCACCTCAAAGCCCAGATCCTGTAAGGCCGAGGCGATCGACCAGGATTTGTTGCCTCCGGTATTCAAAACCGTCTTTTTACCAGCGAAAACCTTGCGGTACGGCTCAAGCTTCTCTTCCAGCTTTTTTTCTTCGCGGGCGATCAAACGTTTGGTCCTCTCAATCAACTGTTCATCACCAAGAGCTTCAGCAATTGAAAGTAGCCCGTTGGACGTATCACGCTTGCCGTAGAAAGACAGGGACACTGAAGGGATACCGTACTGATCCTCCATTTTACGCGTCAGAGAGATCAGCGATTTGGCACAGACAATAACGTTGAGCCTGGCGCGGTGCGCGGTGCGGATATCTGCAACACGTCCGTCGCCACTTAAGGTAGAAAGAACCCTGATGCCGAGTTCATCGAGCAGGTGGGAATATTGCCACATGTCACCGGTGACATTATATTCACCGATCAGGTTGATATCGAAGGGAGTGGTCCGCTCCGGCTCCTTGCTGCCGATCAGGTGACGCAGGGCTGCTTCACCACCGAGACGACTTCCAAGATTCTTGCCACCGACGAATCCAGGCGCATGGACCGGAATCACCGGCACCCCATACTTTCCCATCGCCTGTTTACAGATCAGATCAAGATCATCACCGATCAGGGCAGTGACACAGGTGGAATAAACGAAGACCGCTTCCGGTGCGTAGTGCTGCAAAATGTAATCGATGGCACTGGTCAGTTTTTCTTCACCACTGAAAACGACATCGTTGAGACTGATATCGGTGGTAAAGCCCATCTGAGTGAAATCACGCCCATTCCAACGGGTTCTGGTGGCACGGGTTTCCCAACTGGAGGCGATACAGGTCATGGGACCATGCACCAGGTGAGCGGCGTCGGCATAAGGGAAGAGAGAGATCTGCGCCCCTTCAAAAGCACAGCCGCCAGTGGTCGCACCGGGAGTCGGTGCGTTGCAGGCAACTTTCTTCACCTTGTTGTGTTCGCAGCTGCTCTCATCGAGCAGGTCTTTTATTTTTGGTTTGGATGACACGATCAGTCCTTCCGTAAAGTTCAGGGAGAAACCCGTCGCGCCTTTGGGCGGGATTAGCAAGAGGCAACATCTTCGTTACCACTCCTTGTAAAAGCAAAAGTCCTGCCAATTCAATTTTCCGTAGCAACAATGGTCTTGAATTCAAAAACAGCTGTGGGTTGGTATGAAATCAGAGCAGCCTGCCTATTATTTAATCAGTTAAAAGCGAAACATCCTGAACAAACCACAGATTCCTGTTGTTACGAAAAACGGCACGCCCTTTGCTCAATAGCTCAAACAGAAATGCCGGCAACGCTGCCGGGGTCTCTATCTCGCAACGAAGCCCTCCCCTTTTTATTAGGTCAGGGCTTTTTCTGTTTATGAGGTGACCTATGTCAGAATCAGATACGCCGCAAATAGTTATCGATGATACCACCCTGCGCGATGGAGAACAGAGTGCCGGGGTGGTTTTCAGCCTGAGTGAAAAAAAGCGGATCGCCAGAATGCTTGATGAAGTTGGTATTGGTGAACTGGAGTGCGGCATTCCATCTATGGGGAAGGATGAACAGGCCTCGGTCAAGGCACTGGTCGATCTGGGATTGAACGCCAGGTTGATCACCTGGAACCGGGCGGTCATATCTGATATTCAGGCATCGCTGGCAACAGGAGTACAGGCGGTCGATATCTCCCTGTCAGTTTCTGATATCCATATTCATAACAAACTGCGCAAGAGTCGCGACTGGGTTAAAGAGCAGTTGAAGGTTGCTCTCGGTTTTGCCAAGCAGCATAACCTTTATGTTTCGATCGGAGGTGAGGATGCCAGTCGGGCCGATCTCGATTTTCTTGTCGAGTTGATGCAAATTGCCGAACAGGAAGGAGCTGACCGGTTCAGGTTTTGCGACACTCTCGGCTGCCTCGACCCTTTTACCACTTACGACAAGGTCAAACACCTTGTGGATCGTACCAGGCTCGACCTTGAAGTCCATACCCACAACGATCTGGGGATGGCTACCGCTAACACCATCGCCGGTATCCGTGCCGGAGCACGTTTTGTCAACACAACGGTAAACGGGCTCGGGGAAAGAGCTGGAAACGCCGCTCTGGAAGAAGTCGTCATGGCCCTGAAACACGCCTGCAATATCAATCTGCAGATCGATACCAGCCGCTTCTTTGAGCTATCGAAACTGGTCGAGAAAGCGAGCAAGAGAAAGGTCTCCGAGTGGAAACCGGTGGTCGGCGAAAAGGTCTTCTCTCATGAATCAGGGCTGCACGCCGACGGTGTTCTCAAGTTTTCCGGAAACTATGAAGGCTATGATCCTGCAGAGGTCGGGCTGTCACGTCATCTGGTCATCGGGAAGCATTCAGGAACTCACGGTCTTCAGGAACGTTTTGAGCGACTGGGTATTCAGGCGAAACGCTGCGACCTGACTCCCCTGCTGGCCCAGGTTCGAAAAGTTTCCCAACGTTGCAAAAGATCGCTGAGTGATCGAGATCTGCTCCGCCTTTATCATGAACAGGTCAAAGTTGCCTGAATGAAGATCACTATCCCACGGCAAAAAGATTTTAAAAAATTTTACGAGTTGGCGGCAGCCGAAGGTTGGTGCGTTCCCCAGATTGAACGAAAGCTGTTCGAAGGAATCTGGGCTCGTTATGCGCGGGCGTTGATTTTGAATGGCCAATTTTGCGGGCTGGTTACCTTCGTTCCTCATCAGAAGAGCGCCTGGATTGGCAACCTGCTGGTACCCGCTTATTTACGCGGCAAAGGTTACGGCGGCCACTTGTTTTCAACGGCTCAACAGGAATTGAAACGGTCCGGAACAACATCTATATGGCTGACAGCGTCAGCATTGGGGCAGCCAATCTATGAAAAAGCCGGTTTTTCTGTCGTTGCTCAGATTGATCGATGGACTCTCCCGGCAGGCAGCACATGCCCCAACCCAGAGATTACAGCCCAAAAGCAAGTCTTGCTGCAGGCTGACAACTCCGCGTGGCAAGAGGATCGATGCTCGTTCCTGGCGCTGGTCGCTGAATCCGGCAAGGTATTCGCTGTTGATGGCGAAGTCGCCTTGTTACAGAAGGGAACAGATCTACAGACGATTGGTCCATGGTATGCCAGAGCGGAGTCTTCCTGTGATCGACTACTGAAAAAGCTTCTCTGCTCGGTAGACCCAAATCTGGAGTTGATCATCGACCTGTTTTCAGAATCTCCCCTGCGTCCGCATCTGATTGAGGCGGGGTTCGCCTTCAGTGGGAGTAATCAATTGATGGCAAAGGGAGATTATGAAACTGTCAACCTGGGAGAAATGGTAGCTCTGGCCAGCTTAGGGAGTATCGGATAGTTTAACCTGGGTTGATAACCTGGAATGTTTAGTAACCGGTAAATCTGTTTCACCTCATTCTCTTGAATCAAGGGGAAATATCTTGGCAGTCGCCTCCGCATGAACCATGCCACCGGTTTCAACTTTTGCCCTGGCCTGCCAGAAGCGCTTACGCTGGTCAAGAAGTTCGCCAGTAATCAGCAGTTCTGAACCGACCGTGACAGGCTTTCGATATTTTACCGTTAACTCAGCGGTAACAAACTGCCTCCCTGCCGACTGACAGGCATAAATACAGGCTTCATCCAACAGGGAGGCGAGAATCCCTCCATGAACGATATCAGCCCAGCCCTGAAATCCGTTCGGGATAAAGATCCGGCAGTGGCTTTTCTGTAGAGCCTTATCGATTTCAAAGACCGCCTTCAACCCGCGCTCATTCTGCTGACCGCAAACGAAACAGTTGCCGTCTGTCTCAACTTCTTTCAGGTCTCGATCAGTCATTGAAACCTCCTTGTCGCTCAAGATCAGAATTCAAAATTCAAGAAGTTCCTTAAAAAAAGCCAATTTGTACCCCAACTGGCACCCCACCAAAAACAAAAGGCCAGCGAAAACACGCTAACCTTTTGAAATAACTGGCGACCCCGGGGCGATTCGAACGCCCGACCTGCTGCTTAGGAGGCAGCTGCTCTATCCAGCTGAGCTACGGGGTCGTGGCTAGGCTTTATACCTTACCATCCTGTTTTTTTCAAGCAAAAGGCCCGCCTTTTCAGCGGGCCTTTCTAGCGCTAAAACTTAAGGAGGCTGTATACCTTCCCTTCCGGAAGTTTTTCCCGCCCTTTGAGAAATTCCAACTCTGCCATAAAGGCGCACTCATGGATTTCAGCACCAAAACCTTCAACCAGGTCAACAACAGCAGCCATCGTTCCCCCGGTTGCCAGCAGATCATCAGCAACAATGACCCGGTCTCCGGGCTTGAAGGCGTCTTCATGAACCTCAAGAGTATCTGAACCATATTCAAGTTCGTAGCTGATGCTGCGGGTTTTAAAAGGGAGCTTACCGGGCTTACGCACCAGTGTAATCCCGGTTCCCAGCTTGTACGCTAACGCAGACCCGAGAATAAAGCCGCGTGCTTCAATACCTACAATCTGGTCAATTTTTTCACCAAGATAGCGGTGTGCCAACAGATCGATCATGCGGTGATACGACTTTGCGTCAGACAGCAGTGTCGTAATATCCTTGAATATAATTCCCTGCTTCGGAAAGTCAGGTATATCTCGGATAATTTCCTTAAGTTTGTCCATCTGGATTACTCCCTGAATGTTGTTACTCTTTATCTTCGCCAGTACCCTGCGCGATAGTTTCTTCCTGAATACGACGTAATTTGGCCAGGCTTTTCGCCTCAATCTGACGAATACGTTCGCGTGTCACACCAAATTTCTGACCGATTGTGTCTAGTGTCTGCGGTTCGCGATCATCCAAACCAAAACGCAGCACCAGTATCTCACGCTCATTTTCAGAGAGACTCTCCAGCCATTGCGAGACATGTGTGTATCGGTCAAGGTCTTCTATCAGTGAACCGGGGTCGGCAATGTTCTTATCTTCGATCGTGTCGATCAGGCTGTAATCACTGTTATCTCCCATCGGATGTTCTATGGAATAGGTTTTTTTCAGAAGAACCGACATCCTGCTGACGTAATCAGGTTCGACCCCCATAGCATCAGCAATCTCCTCTTTGCTCGGCTCACGTTTAAGTCTCTGCAGCAGCTCACGACTGATCTTAACCAGTTTATTTATATCATCAGCGACATGCACCGGCAGACGGATAGTACGACTCTGGTTAACCAGCGCCCGTTCAATGGATTGCCGGACCCACCAGGTGGCGTAAGTCGAGAAACGGCATCCCTTGCTGACCTTGAACCGTTCAACGGCTTTGATCAGACCCATGTTCCCTTCTTCAATAAGATCAAGGAAAGGGAGCCCGCGATTCATATATCGTTTAGAGATTTTCACCACCAGCCGAAGGTTGGATTCGATCATCCGATCGCGAGCGGCCATGTCACCCTTGGCAATTTTGCCCGCCAGTTCACGTTCTTCTGCAGCGGTCAGCAGGGTACTTTTTTGAATTTCCTTCAGGTAAAGCTTAATAGCGTCAGCAGTATGACCTTCTTCTTCGGCGGCCAGTTTTATATTTTCCGAACCATCATTGACTGCTTTGGACGCAGTCTGATCAAGCTCGGAAAACCCATCCATCCCCTCTGAGGTCCCTGCATCCCCAGTGCGTGAGCTTCTTTCAGCAAAATCGGAAAACAAATCGTCCATACATTCTTTCCCTTATACGAAAGTGAAATTATCTTTCTACAACAGTCTAAGTAGGCAATTCCTCTATGGCAAGTGCAAAATAGGGTTGACGGCAATCTTCTTCTTGCGAACTTCAAAATGCAGCCGTGGCTCCCCACCTCCGGGAGGTGTCCCCGATAGTGCGATTTTTTCTCCCTGGCTGACAAAATCACCCTGTGCTACCAGATTGCGGCTATTGAATCCGTACACGGTATAAAAATCACTCTTATGCTGAACAATAATCAGGTGACCATAACCCTTGACACCATCACCGCTATAGATCACCTTTCCGGCAGCTGCGACCTTAACCGCACTGTTTTCTCGGGTTGCAATCTCAATCCCTTTTCCGCCACCTTTTGCAGCCGAGCCAAACGAACGGATAACTTTCCCCTTCAAAGGCCAGAGCAATTCAATCTTGTTTGATGATGGCGGTGGTTGTGGCTTGAGTACGACAGGCTTCGGCTTCGAAGCTTTTTTTATGATGGTTGTCACAGGTTTGGGTTTAGACTGAGTTTTCAAGGCTGGCGTGACTGCTTTTGTGCCCTGGTCGTTTTGCGGTGCAGTAGAAATTTTTCGGGCCGAAGTCGCTCCGGGGATATAGAGATTGGTTCCGACCTGCAACTGGGTCGGATCTGTGACGCCATTGACACGCGCCAGATAGATTTCATCCAGATTATAGGCTTTACTGATCCGATAAAGAGTCTGGCCAGGCTCAACCCGATGATATACCCCACCCCGAACACAACCACCCAACAGTAACAGCAACAGAAGCCCAGCCCAGAGAAGTCTATCTGAACAGATTTCAGGATATGTTTTGTCCAGCAATTTCATAAGCGAAGTGCACTGACCCCCTGCTCTAGATGAGATATTTGACCAGAACGAAGCCGCCAACCAGAAGGAACAAAAACAACACTGTCAAAATATTGAAATATTTGTCGATAAACTCTTTTGCCACTACACCGAATCGGTGAAGCAACCAGGCGACAAGAACAAATCTCAACCCCCGACTGACGACAGATGCCAGAACAAAGATTGGAAAATCAATTTTGAAGACACCAGAGGCAATTGTAAAGACTTTGTATGGGATCGGTGTGAATCCTGCGGCAAAAACAGTCCAGAAATCATAGCGCACGAATAATTCCCGCACATATTCGAACTGATTCTGACTAAACCCTGGTACATACTGGAAAAAATACGGACCGGCGCTGCCCCAAAAATACATCCCGACAAAATAACCGACCGCGCCCCCCGACACAGACCCGACGCAGGCGATTAAAGCATATCGGTAGGCTCTCAGCGGTAGAGACATGCACAGGGCAATAAGCAGAACATCAGGAGGGACAGGAAAGAAACAAGCTTCAGCAAAAGCCAGAAGAAACAGTGCAGGACTTCCATAAGGGGTCGCGGCCCAGGAGAGAACCCAATCATAAAGTCGTCTGACAAATTTCATCCTTCTGGCCTCTGGAACAAATAATATCTCATAAACAACCAACTCCGTCGGTCCAGCCTTGTTCACCAATTAACGGTACAAAGCGGCAGCCCATCAACTGTTCTTCCTCTATACGACCATCATCATGTTTCGTGACCCGGACCAAAGTCTGATTTTCGCGATCGCCAACAGGCATCACCAGATATCCACCCGCAACCAATTGCTCCAGATAGTCTTCGGGCACAACCGGTGCCCCTGCCGCGACCAGGATACCATCAAATGGCGCCTGCTCTTTCCAACCAAGTGTTCCATCACCAACCTTGAGGTTGACGTTTGTGACTCCACACTGATCAAGAGTGCGACGAGCTCGCATTGCCAATGCCGAAATCCTTTCAATGCCATAAACGCGACGCACCAGATGGGACAAGACGGCTGTCTGATATCCGGAACCGACACCGATCTCCAGAATCCGTTCATTTCCAGTAAGATTAAGAGCCGCAGTCATAGCTGCAACGATATAAGGTTGGGAGATGGTCTGCTTTTCACCTATTGGGAGGGAACCATCGGAGTAGGCGTGTCCGCGAAGAGCCTCATCAACAAAGAGATGACGAGGAACCTTGAGTAGAGCGTCCAGAACCCGTTGGTCACTGATGCCACGAGCAATTATCTGCGACTCGACCATCCGACGACGCGCTATTGAATAATCCATTATCAATCCGATAAGTGCTGTTCAATATTCCAATGCGCCAAAGTCTTCAAGGACTCGTCATTGGTCAGGTTGATGTGCAACGGTGTCACGGAAATTTTTCCTGCCAGGAGAGCATTGCAGTCACTGCCGGGGATATCTTTGAACCCGAGGTCACCACCGCCAATCCAATAGTAGCTGCGCCCACGAGGGTCTTCCTTACGAATAACCACATCGCCGTAGCGGCGTTTTCCCTGTCGGGTCAGTTGAACACCTGTGACCTTACCTAATGGAACATTCACATTCAGAAAGGTATCGGCAGGGAGTCCGTTCTCAACAACTTGTAGCGCCAGCTTTCGTGAAAAATCAGCCGCTATTTTCAAACTGTCGGAGTAAAAACGCTGACAGTCAAGTGAGACAGCAAAAGAAGGGACACCCATAAGCGTCGCTTCAAGAGCCGCACAGACGGTTCCGGAATAGGTGATATCGTCGCCCATATTTCCGCCCCGATTGATCCCGGATACGATTAGAGCAGGCATCTCTTTCAGTAGACCGTGAATACCAAGATTGACACAGTCGGTTGGAGTACCGTCAATAGCATAAACGTCCGGACTGATCTTCTCGGCACGAAGTGGGGACTCCAGCGTGAGAGCATGACCTATCGCACTGCGATTTCGATCAGGCGCTACGATAACGACACGACCCAGGTCGCAGAGGGCTTCAGCCAGGGCTGTCAAGCCCTGTGATGAAACACCATCATCGTTGGTCAACATAATCAGCATTGACCGGCCTTAATCATGATGAATCACGTTCTGTTAGCTGATGTTTAATGTCGAGGAGATCTGCACGCAAACGGAGCAGCATCGAATGATCATCCAGTTTCTGCTGCGACAGCTTCGCCTGCTGGAGTCCTTCTTGATGGATTTTTTTTCTTGCACCTGAAATAGTAAAGCCCTGTCGATAAAGAAGGTCCTTTATCAACAGGGCTGTTTCTATATCCTTGCGACGATATAGCCGCTGATTGGCATTACTCTTAACCGGTTTAAAGGCACGGAACTCGGTTTCCCAGTAACGCAACACATGGGTTTTTACGTCGACAATTGCCGCGACTTCACCAATTTTGAAATAGAGTTTGTTCGGAATGTCTGCTGTCATCAACAGCCCCGAAGTCTCTTAATCCAACTGATCGTTAATAGCGGCCTTCAGAACCTGACTCGGCTTGAAGGTGAGAATCTTCCGCGCGGAAATTTCAATCTCATTTCCGGTCTGTGGATTCCGCCCTCGTCGTGAAGCTTTTTCTTTCACCACAAAATTACCGAATCCGGCAATTTTGATCTTCTCCCCGTCCTCCAACGTGGTTTTCATCAGGTCAAAAACCATTTCTACAATGGCTGCAGATTCCTTTTTGGAAAATCCAGTCGTCAGATAGACATTTTCAATCAGATCAGCCTTGGTCATACGCCCTCCTGCGAATAAGGCAGGTTATACTTCATACAATAACTATCTACTTGATATTTCAGGTTTTATATCACAGAGTAAAAAGGTGCGCAACACCTATTAGCGAATTTCAGCATCAAGCTGCTTACACAGCGCCTGAATCAACTTGCCATGGGCCTTGCTGACTTCATCTTCTGTCAGGGTTTTCTCCATCGACCGATAACGGACTCTGACTGCCAGACTCTTCTTTCCATCGGGAATTCCCTTGCCTTGATAAAGATCAAAAAGAACTATCTCCTCAATGTTCTTAATCCTGGACTGTGCTGCAACATCAAGAAGTTCCTGCGCACTCACATCAACATTCAAGAGCAACGCGCTGTCTCGACTGACATCAGGATATCGTGAAAGAGGAGTAAAACCAGGGTGCTTTCCTGCAACTTTGAGCAGTTTTTCCATGGAAAGGTCGATCAAAAAAACCGGCTCTTCAATCTCAAAGTTTGCCAGCACCTGGGGGTGAATTTCACCCATGGTTCCCAGCTCCGTTTTATCCTGCATCAACGTGCAGGACTTGCCCGGATGCAGATAAGGTTCACTGTTAGTTGCATCAAAGCGAACCTGTTCAATCCTCAACGCGGTCAGTAACTGCTCAACAACCCCCTTGAGGTCGTAGAAATCGACATTTGCAGTAGACTGTGCCCAGCCTTCAGGTTGTTGCCTGCCACAGAGCACTGCTGCAAGGCGCAGTTCCTCGCGCCCTCCATCCTGCCCATCAAGGGGATAAAAGACCGGACGCAACTCAAACAATCGCAGATCTCGACTACGATAGGAAATGTTTCGAGAAACCGTATCGAGCAGGCTCGGGACCAGACTGGTCCTCATTACCGATTGTTCTTCGTTCAGGGGGTTTAAAATCCGGACCTGCTGCAAGCGCACGTCATCTTCCAACAGGTTCAATTTCTTGAATGTTTGCGGAGCAACGAAGGAGTAATTTATCAGCTCAGAGAATCCTGCGGCGACCAATGTATTGCGGCTTAAGACTTCTAACTGTTGTTTGATCGGAGTTGTCCGGGAATCCATCTCACCACGTGGGAGGGTGACGGGAATATTATCATATCCGTACAGACGCGCGACCTCTTCAATCAAGTCGACTTCTCGTTCAAGGTCAGGTCGGAAACTCGGAACCTGTATTTTCAGTTGAGCTTCGTTCTGTTCGTCGACAACCAATCCTATAGAGGAAAGCATCTTTCCAATCTGCCTCTGGTTTAAAGAAATTCCGAGCAGACTCTCAACTCTCTCAATATTCAACACAATGGTCTGTAACGGCAACTCTTTGGGATAGTTATCGATGACACCGACCGCAACCTGCCCGTCAGCTAATTCTGCGATCAGCGCCGCCGCACGATCAAGCGCAACCGGAACCATATCAACATCGGCACCTCGCTCAAAACGGTGCGATGATTCAGTGTGTAAGCCGTGACGTTTACTGCTTCTGCGAATGGCGGTCGGTTTAAAATATGCGGCCTCCAACAGAATTGTCTCCGTATCATCCTGAACTTCGGAGTTCTGCCCGCCCATGACACCAGCCATCGCAACCGGTCGTTGCCCGTCAAAGATCATCAGATCTTCGTCGACCAAAGTGTGCTCCTGTTCATCCAGAGTAATAAACTTATCACCGGATGCCGCACACTTGACAACGATATCACCATTTTCAAGCTGACGATAATCGAAGGCATGCAGAGGGTGGCCCAACTCCATCATGACATAGTTCGTCACATCAACGACGTTATTGATTGAGCGCATACCGACCGACTCAAGTCTGCGGACCATCCATTGGGGGGATGGTCCAATCTTGACGTTGTGGATCATACGCGCGGCATAGCGTGGACAAAGATCATCATCCTTGATCGTAACGCTCGCCTTTGCATTGATCGGCTCACCTTTCTCAACAATATTGATCTGAGGCAGCGCCAGAGGTTTTCCGCACATGGCGGCGACCTCTCTGGCCACACCGACAACACTCAGGCAATCAGGGCGATTAGGAGTCAGGCCGATTTCAAATTGAACATCTTTCAACCCCAAGGCATCAAAGACTGGCATTCCCGGAACACTGCCTTTGTCAAGAATCAGTATTCCGTCCGCCTCGGAAGAAAGCCCGAGCTCTTTTTCAGAACATAGCATCCCCATTGAGACCTGGCCACGAATCTTTGACTTTTTGATCTTGAAGTCACCCGGCAAAACCGATCCCGGTTGGGCCAGAGCGATCAAATCTCCGGTCTTGTGATTTGTTGCACCACAAACGACCTGAACAATTTCGCTACCATTATCAACCTGACAGACCGTCAGGCGATCCGCGTCCGGGTGCTGCTCAACGCTGTCAAGCCTTGCAACGATGACACTGTCGAGCCCTGCGCCGATTTCGACCATCCCTTCAACTTCGAGACCAGCCATTGTCAAACCGTCTGCAAGTTGCTGCGGCGTGATATCAAAATCGACAAATTCTTTCAACCAGTTATATGTGACTATCATTCTGATTCGAACCTTGTAATGAAGTGGGTTCAGAACTGCCGCAGAAAGCGCAGGTCGTTCTCAAAGAACAGCCGCAGGTCGTTCACGCCATACTTCAGCATGGCGATTCGCTCAAGCCCCATGCCGAAAGCAAACCCGCTATAGACCGAACTGTCATAATTAACCGAAGCAAAAACTTCAGGATCGATCATGCCACAGCCAAGAATCTCCAACCAACCGGTCCCCTTACAGACTCGACACCCTTTCCCGCTGCAGATAACGCAGGCGATATCGACCTCGGCGCTTGGCTCGGTAAACGGAAAAAAGGATGGCCGGAAGCGAACACCCAGTTTCTCACCAAAATATTCTTTCAAAAAGTGAGTCAGAATACCCTTGAGATCGCCGAAGGTGATCTCTTTATCAACCAGAAAACCCTCAATCTGGTGGAACATGGGACTATGGGTCAGATCAGAGTCACGACGATATACCGTTCCGGGTGCAATAACCCTGACCGGAGGCGATTGTCGCATCATAGTACGAATCTGAACTGGCGAGGTATGGGTCCGCAAGACCAGATCATCAGATATATAGAAGGTGTCCTGCATATCTCTGGCAGGGTGATCCTTCGGAATGTTGAGCGCTTCAAAGTTATAAAAGTCCTGTTCTATCTCCGGCCCTTCTTCAACCACGAATCCGAGCTTGGAAAATATGGCAACGATCTCTTCAGTCACCAGAGTGACCGGGTGCTTGTGCCCGACAAAGGTGTTGCGGCCCGGAAGGGTCACATCGACCTTCTCCATCTGCAGACGTTGACTGATCGCTTGCCGGTGCAGAGCATCTCGACGTTCGGCAAACAACACTTCGAACTGCTCCTTCACCTTATTAATCATGCCTCCAATAACGGGGCGTTCGTCAGAGGAGAGATCCCGCATTCCCTTCATGAGGTCAGTCAATTCCCCTTTTTTTCCGAGAAAGCGTACCCTCACATCCTGCAGACTTTTTTCATCTACCGCATCCTGAAGAGCTGACAGGGCATCCTGCTGCAGTTTTTCCAAACGTTCCTTCATCGATATATCCAATGATCCTGGAACCGTATTCTGGTCAAGAGTAACGATTCACAGACAGGGGTTGTTTAACGTTGATCGTGCTGATAATCCGGCAGGTGCGAATATCTCCAGTGCAGCGATATCCATAAAGAACCGGCTAGAGAATATTTGGCCGGAATACAAAAAAAAGGAGATGGACATGGGCCCATCTCCTTGATGCAACAGCAGGTATCTTACTGTAGCTGGCCTTTGGCAGTTTCAGCAACAACACTGAAGCCTGCGGGGTCATTGACCGCCAGGTCGGCCATGATCTTGCGATCAAGTGCAACCTCGGCCTTTTTCAGACCATGGATCAACCGGCTGTAAGATAAGCCATTCTCGCGAGCAGCAGCGTTGATCCGGGCAATCCACAACGCCCTGAAATCCCGCTTCCGCTGACGACGGTCACGGTACGCATAGCTCAACGCCCGGTCAACGGCCTCTGTCGCCGAACGGAACAACTTGCTGCGCGCGCCCCGGTACCCTTTCGCGAGTTTTAAAATCTTATTACGACGACGTCTTGCCTTAAATCCTCTTTTTACTCTTGGCATCTCTCTTCTCCTTCTCTACGTTGATACGGCACAGCCGCAGTCGGATCTGAAGGGGGAGATAGTCCCTACAGTTCTCGACGTTTCCGACGTTTCGGAAACCGTTTACAAGTATGGAATCAACTGGGAGATATTCCGCTCGTCAGACTTGTTGATAATAGTGGCCTGACGCAGATTCCTTTTACACTTGGTGGTCTTTTTGGTCAGAATGTGGCTGGTAAAAGCCTTATTCCGGCGAATTTTCCCGGTGCCCGTTTTGCGAAAACGCTTGGCGGCACCCCGATTTGTTTTAATCTTTGGCATTATTTTCTCCTGTGACGTGCAGATTCACACTACCGGAACAACCGGTATTATTTTTTAATCGGGCCGATGACCATGGACATAAAGCGCCCCATTTTGTTTGGCCTCGACTCAACCTGACCTAAATCTTTCAGTGCCTCGACAGCCTTTTCCAGTTGCATCATCCCTCGTTCCGGATGAGCGTTCTCACGGCCTCGAAACATAATCGTCAGTTTGACCTTGTTGCCTTCTTCGAGGAAGCGTCGAGCATGTTTGATTTTAAACAGAAAATCATGCTCGTCGGTCTTGGGTCGCATTTTGACTTCCTTAAGCTCAACCCGAACCTGCTTCTTCTTCGCCTCAGACGCTCTCTTGGCCTGCTGATACTTGAATTTACCGAAGTCCATAATCCGACAAACCGGAGGTTCTGCACCCGGAGAGACTTCGACCAGATCAAGTCCTTGTTCCGCCGCAGCTGCGAGAGCCGCAGCAATGCTCAGAACACCAAGCTGTCCACCTTCATCGTCAATAACCCGAACCTCGCGAGCCCGGATATCTTCGTTGATGTTTGTCTCCTGTTTAGCTATGGGTCTTCCTCCTCATTTCTCAGTAAATCTACGTTCCGACCAAAGACATCCCGGCGGAACCGGCCAACAATACACAGCAATAAACCCGAAGAAATCTGTCGCTGTAAAAATTATTTATATTGCTTCGTTTCGTTCTCTACGAAGTTGATGAAATCCGCAACCGTCGTGGCCTCCCGGTTCTTACCATCCCGGAAACGGGGAGTCACTTTCGACTCTTCCATTTCCCGATCACCGATAACCAGCATATAGGGGATTTTACCTAACTGTGCTTCGCGAATTTTAAAACCAAGCTTCTCATTACGAAGATCGATCTCTGTCCGTATTCCCGCTGCACGAAGCTGCGCATATACGTCCTGTGCGTACTCGGCCTGATTATCGGTGACATTCAGGACAACAACCTGGACCGGTGAAAGCCAGAGAGGGAAGCTGCCAGCATAATGTTCTATCAGCACACCGATAAATCGCTCTATCGAGCCAACGATTACCCGATGTAGCATGACCGGACGATGTTTTTCTCCATCAGCGCCGACATAATTGAGGTCAAATCGCTCGGGCAGGGTAAAATCGCACTGGATTGTAGCACACTGCCACTCCCTGTCAAGCGCGTCCTTAAGCTTCACATCGATCTTTGGCCCATAAAAAGCGCCATCACCCTCATTGACCTCAAACTCCTGTCCGCTCTCCTTCAAGGTTCCGAGCAGAGCACTGGTCGCACTCTCCCAATCCTGATCACTTCCGATCGACTTTTCAGGACGGGTCGACAGCTCCATACAGTATTCGAAACCGAAGATCCCGGCAACATCCTGCACGAACTCCATAACCCCTTTAACCTCAGCATCGATCTGATCAGGACGGCAGATGATATGGGCGTCGTCCTGGGTGAAACCACGAACGCGTAACAGTCCGTGCAGCACACCAGACTTCTCATGCCTGTGAACAGTACCGAGTTCAAAATACCGCTGCGGCAGGTCACGATAGGAGCGGAGTTTTGACTTGTAAATAAGCATATGCGCGAGGCAGTTCATTGGCTTGATGCCGTATCCCTGCTCATCAACCTCCGTGAAGTACATATTTTCACGGTAGTTTTCATAGTGGCCGGAGGTTTTCCACAAGTCGGTTTTCAGAATCTGTGGGCCCACAACTATATCATAGCCGCGACGGAGATGCTCTTTTCGCTCGAAATCCTCAATGATGGTACGGAGCATAGCGCCCTTGGGATGCCAGATAACCAGACCAGCCCCCGCCTCTTCATTGAAAGAGAACAGGTCAAGCTCTCGGCCGAGTTTACGGTGGTCCCGTTTGCGAGCTTCCTCCAGTTTATTCAGATGAGTTTTCAATTCTTTGTTATTAAGAAATGCAGTTGCGTAAAGTCGTTGCAACATGGCATTTTTTTCGTCACCGCGCCAGTATGCTCCTGCCACGCTGGTCAACTTGAATGACTTGATCAAACCGGTTCGGGGCAAATGCGGGCCACGGCAAAGATCAACGAAATCGCCCTGTCGATAGACGGTAAGAGCCTCATCGCCCAAATCTTCTATCAGTTCAACCTTGTATGACTCTCCCATCCCCTCAAAGAGCGAGATGGCCTCACTGCGACTGATCTCTTCGCGCACAATCGGCAGATCGGCTTTAGCCAATTCTGCCATCTTTTTTTCGATTGCATCAAAATCGTCGGGAGAGAACTTTACGGTTTCACTATAAAAATCATAATAGAAACCGTTATCGATGGCAGGTCCGATTGTCACCTGCACCTCGGTTCCGTAAATTTCTTTGACGGCCTGGGCCATCAGGTGCGCACAGGAATGGCGAAGAACCTCTAACGCCTCAGGTGCATTCTGGGTAATCAGGGCGAGCTTGCCTGATTTTTCGAGGGGGGTATTGATGTCGATCTGCTGATCTTCAAAGCGGGCTGCAACCGACTGACGTGCCAACCCTTCTCCAATGCTCAGAGCGATATCATAGGGGGTCGCCCCAGAATTGACATCCTTGACAGAACCATCCGGTAACTCAATCTGAATTTTGCTCATAACGTCACTCCCGAAACAAAAAGAGGCATCGTAAGATGCCTCGGCAGGGAACTGATCCTTGTTGCTGAAAAGATGGTAGGCACGGGCGGGATTGAACCGCCGACCCCTTCCGTGTCAGGGAAGTGCTCTCCCACTGAGCTACGTGCCTGCAACCAACCGGCGACACTTGTAACAAATCGGCTTCTTCACTGTCAAGCAATTATTCATATACGAACCGTTTTATTGCACTACAAATATGAAATCTGATCATCGGAATATTATATATTTACTTGCCTTGTCAACAACCCATAGTTAAATTTAATGGTTGACTCATATTTTCAGACTACCTTGATAAACAACACCGAGCAAGTGAGGCTTTTGTGCAGACAATCGATCAATTAATAGCAAGCAGCTGTCAACGTCACAGCGGACGTATCGCGATGCAATACAAAAGCCATGGACGCTGGCACGATCTACCCTATAAAGAACTCTGGGTCCGTGTCGAAAGCCTGGCGGCCTCCCTGCGATCACACGATCTGGAAAAAGGTGATCATGCGGCCTTATTCGGCCCGTCTTCACCCCGTTGGGTGATTGCATACCTAGGAGTGCTCTGTGCTGGTGCAGTTGCGGTACCAATAGACAAGGAGCTCAAGGCTGCCGAGTTACGCCACGTACTTACCGATTCTGACACAACACACATCTTTGTCAGCCACTCTCAGGTCGACACCCTTCTTGAGATCTTAGAAGACCTGCCAAAACTAAAAAAAATTATCTTACTCGACAAAGACCCGCAAACTGACTCCGATGATGAACAGATAACAGGCAACCTTAATCAACTTGCGACGTCATGGAAAAGACTGACGGAATCCTTCGAAATTCCAGACAAGCAAAGAACAGAGATCGAAGAACTGGCTATCGAAATAAAAAGACTTCTGACGAGGCAGTCAGAAGCAAAAAGCGTGGGAAAGGAGAGAAGTAACAACTTTCTTGTTTCAGAAGCGGCACACCTCAAACAACTAATGCGTGAGAACAGACTGCTGACGATGGACCAGCTCCACTCAGAGCAAAGCTTACCACCAGCGGGCCACTCACCGACAGACTGTGCGGTGATTCTATATACTTCCGGGACCACTGGTCGCTCCAAAGGGGCGATGCTCAGCCACAACAATATCGTCAGCAACATTCTTGCTGCCAGCCGTCATTTCGACCTTGACAATTCCATTACCACCCTCTCCTTCCTACCGATCAATCATGTGTTTGAACAGGTTTGTGGAGTGCTGCTGCCGATCTCCCTCGGTGGTCGGGTCGCTTTTGCCGAATCGATAAAGAAGCTGGGGGACAATCTGAACGAAATCAAACCGAGCTTTCTTCTCGGAGTTCCTGCTGTTTATCGGCTACTATTTGATCGGATCATGAAAAAAATTGAATCAAAACCCCTCTCACGCACCCTGTTTAAATTGCCGCTTTGCCGCCAGATCGTCACGTCAAAAGTGCAACAGTCTATCGGCAGCAAAACCATCTTTGTCAGCGGAGGAGCGGCTCTTGACCCAGCCGTTGCGGAGGGATTCAAAAAACTTGGCCTGACACTCTATCAAGGATATGGCATTACCGAAACCTCTCCGGTCCTTACTGCCGAAAGTCCTCAGAAAAGCAAACCCGGAACAGTTGGTCTGCCGCTGAACGAAGTCGAAATCAGGATTGATAACCCGAACAGTGAGGGTGTTGGAGAAATCATTGCTAAAGGC
>Ga0102946_1000098_pt1 | contig 28587 bp, 29 predicted proteins | sample SalPon2A_A_D1_MG_FD_78209 | JGI IMG/M metagenome (GOLD analysis project Ga0102946, IMG submission 78209) | Soil microbial communities from South San Francisco under conditions of wetland restoration - Salt Pond MetaG R2A_A_D1_MG | ecosystem: Environmental > Terrestrial > Soil > Wetlands | place... | reverse complement strand
GACATGCCCAGCGCAGCGCCAAGCTTTCTTTTGCTTCGTTTTCTTTGTCGCCACAAAGAAAATGACGTTGCTGTCGGGCAATCCCGACGGTTTTGATTTTGTCTTTAAATCCCAGGGGCCAATGGAAAAGGGCAACAGATTAACTATCTGTTGCCCTAAGCTTCATAGAAACTCCACCTGCCAGGCCCATAAATCCCGCATAATGTGTAGGGTTTGTCAACAATCTGAGGCAGGCTCCGGACTACCCTTTGTTTACTGCTGTAAACCTGCTATAACTACTGTGCCTGCAGGGAACGCTAAATTGCGCTAGAATATATCCGAAGTATATTAATAATTTGAACCGGAACAAGGGAGGAAAGCATGCAGGATTGGGGTAGTGGTCCCTCGAATGACGACCTGGAGAAGAAGGTCATCGAGATCAGGGACTATTTTAAGAACAAGTTCAACCCGCAAAAGGGTTTATTGCCGATACTGGTCATTGTTGCCCTGATCGTTATCGGCGCTTACACCAGCATGTACGAAGTCGATACCGAAGAAACCGGTGTGGTCCTGCGCTTCGGCAAGTTCTCCGGCTTTTCTGAACCGGGGCTGCATTTCAAACTGCCGCTCGGCATTGACCGGGTGTACCTGGTGCAGACCGGCCGTGTCCTCAAGGAAGAGTTCGGTTTCCGCACAGTCACGCCGGACGTCCGTTCGACTTTCACCAAACGCGGCCTGGAAGAGGAGTCACTGACCCTGACCGGCGATCTCAACGTCAGCGATGTCGAGTGGATCGTGCAATTTCAGGTGGCTGACCCTTTCAAGTTCATCTTCCGCATCAAGGATCCGGTCGGCACCATCCGGGACATTTCCGAAGCGATGGTGCGCAAGACGATCGGCAACGCTAACGTCACCGAAGTCCTGACGACAGAGCGCGCTCAGCTGGCCAGTGAAATTCAGCGAGATCTGCAAGACACCCTTAACCAATATGATATTGGTGTCCGGATCGTTACAGTCAAGTTCCAGGATGTTACGCCACCAGATCCGGTCAAGGCTGCCTACAACGAGGTTAACGAATCTGAGCAACAGAGGGAGAGCCTGATCTTCCAGGCACGAGAACAGTTCAACAGGGAAGTTCCTCGGGCCCGAGGTGAAGCGAAGAAAGTCCTTCAGGAAGCAGAGGGTTATGCCGTCGAGCGAGTCAACAAGGCCCGCGGCGAGACCAACCGGTTTCTGGCGCTGCTCACTGAATATCGCAAGGCTCCGTCTGTGACCCGAAGCCGGATATACCTGGAGACGCTTGAAGAAGTGTTGCCGCGACTCGAGGAAGTCTATGTGATGGATGATAAAACCGGCGGGTTGCTGCCACTGCTTCCCCTGCGCAAATCGATGGAAGGAGGGGCCAAATAATGAAAGCACCTGTGATCTTTTTTGTTGTAATCGCCCTGATCTTCGTCGGCATGGATGGTCTCTACGTGGTTAACGAGGCTGAGCAGGCGATTGTCACGCAGTTCGGCAAGCCGGTCGGTGATGTCATCGATTCCGGGTTGCATCTGAAAATCCCTTTCGTACAGAAAGTCACCCGTTTTGAAAAACGTATCCTGAAATGGGACGGTGACCCGAACCAGATCCCGACCAAGGACAAGCGCTTCATCTGGATCGATACCACGGCGCGCTGGCGTATCAAGGATCCGCTCCTGTTCTATACCACGGTTGCTACTGAGCGAGGAGCCATGAGTCGCCTCGACGATATCATCGACTCGGTGGTGCGCGACGCTGTTTCCGGCCGCTTGCTGGTGGAACTGGTCCGGGGCAGTGATTACGAGGCTCAGGAGGACAGTGGTGAAGAGCGTTTTGAAGTAGAAGGGGTGGTGATCGCCAAGGAGAACCTGGTCGGTCGCGAAGAGATCATGGCCGGGATCCTCGAAAAGGCCCGCGCCAATACTCCCGATTACGGCATCGAGCTGCTTGATGTACAGATCAAGCGCATCAACTACGTTGAACAAGTACGGACCCGGGTTTACGAGCGCATGATCAACGAGCGCAAGAAGGTCGCTGCCCAGTATCGCTCGGAAGGTGAGGGGGAGAAGGCCGATATCCTTGGCCAGATGGAGCGTGAGCTAAAGGAGATCAGTTCCGAAGCCTACCGTAAGGTCCTCGAGGTTCGTGGCGCCGCAGATGCCGAGGCTGCAGCGATTTACGCTGAGGCATACAACCAGGACAAGGAGTTCTATGCTTTCCTGAGGACTCTTGAGTCTTACAAAAAGTCGATCAAGGAGAACGGCCGACTGGTAATCTCCACTGACTCAGACTACTACCGGTACCTGAAACAGGCCAAGTAGTCCTGACGGGAGAAGATGACGTTGAGTTCTCGTCAAGCGTACCGTGATTTGCTCGACAAACTGGTCAAACTGGATGTCGGACAATACACTTTTGACGTCCCTCTTTCCAGCTACAACAGCTGGCAGATCGGTGGCCCGGCAGACCTTCTGATCGAACCCGGCAGGGCAGACCAGGTGGCCGCGGTTGTTCGTTTTGCCAGTCAATTCCGGATTCCCCTGGTCGTTATCGGCCAGGGGACCAACCTGCTCTTTGACGATGCCGGTCTGCGCGGTGTCGTGCTCAAACTGGGCGAGAACTTTTCCGCTGTCACAATCGAAGAAAATCGCATCACCGCCGAGTCCGGTGCCTGGGTTCCGGGCTTGGCGCGCAAGGCTATGCTGGCCGGGCTGGCCGGGCTTGAGCACACGATTGGCATACCGGGTACGGTTGGCGGGCTGGTGCTGATGAACGGCGGTAGCCAACGCAAGGGGATCGGTGAGAATGTGCGTCGGGTTGAGGTAGTAAACCGGGAAGGCAGGATGCTCGCACTGAACCGCGAGGAGTGTGCTTTTTCCTACCGGAGGAGCGCTCTGCAGGGGACGGGAGCCGTGGTGGTCCGGGTCGAGTTGGAATGCGAGCGTCGGGACCCGCGGCGGATCCGTCATTTGATGCTCGATGACCTGCGTGAGCGCCGACGTAAATTCCCCCGCAAGGAGCCGAACTGCGGCTCGGTCTTTTTAAGTACCAGCGAAATGCACGCAAGTGTCGGGCCGCCAGGGAAGGTTATCGAAGAGGCGGCCCTGAAGGGAGTTCGTATTGGTGATGCCGAAATATCGCATCAACATGCCAACTTCATTGTCAATCACGGAAGTGCTTCGTCGGGGGATGTCTTGGCCCTGATCGCCCATGTTCGGCATGTGGTCAACAGTCGAATTGGTTTTGATCTCTGTTGCGAAGTACGTTACGTAAGTCCGGAAGGCGTGATCATGCCAGCCCACCAGGCCGGGCCCTGAGAGGCCACACTCTTCCGATCCTTCCAGGAGGAGCCCAAGATGATAAAACCTGAAATTCTCATTGAAACACCGGACGTTCGTGTTCGAATCATGACACTCGAAAGCGGTAAGGCGACGTCGTGGCATTATCATACCGAGATAACGGACAGTATGTTCTGCCTGGACGGGCCTGTTGTCATTGAATACCGGGAGCCTCATGACCGTGTAGAACTCATAAACGGTCAGCACTGTAGCGTTTGTGTCAAACGGGTGCACAGGGTCATCAACTTGAGCAAGCAGACGACCAGGTATCTTCTGGTGCAGGGGGTCGGACGCTACGACTTTAACGTGGTAGAGGAATGAGGGACAGGTGTTCTGACGGATATCTGCTTTTTTCGGTCGATAGCGTTCCCGGATCAACGCGCTAGTATTCAGTTATCAGTGTTGAAAATGGAGCCCTGCAGGTCATCAGGTAATATAGTGCCTTAAGCCTAACAATATTTTTGGAAAGACCTGATGAGATTTATTTTGTTGGATATGTGACTTATGAGACGTTGCCCCCGTCTTGAAAATGCTCCCTCCAAAGTGTCCACAAACAGGGAATCTTGCGACTTCACAAAACGCTACGTATGTCATTCTTATTAAAAAGATAGCCTATACGCTTGGCGAATTCCCTGGCCACCTCTTCAGAGTTTTTTGCTCCACCAATTTGCGCTCCACCTATTTCTTCTACAAACGTCATGTTACTGTTTGCAAGCATTTCTCCGTTGGTGTTGAAAACCTTCAACTCTAAGTCGCAATGCAAGGTTATGCTCATAAAAATATCGGATTTCCATTCTCTAACTTTGAGAGTGACTATTCTCGTTGCACCGTTTTTAGTCGCAGAGTTCACTAAAAAATCAAAATCAGTGGTTCCCTCTACATTTAGAACCTGATAGCCAGAATCTTTAAGAGCGTTTGTAATTGCGACAGACATGTCTTCAGCCAATGGTTTACCTGACGCAGTGGTGACGTCAAAAGGATTTCCAAACCCGCCTCTCTGCAATCCAACAAAGTTTGGGTTCTTTTTACCCTGAAGTACATATGGTCGAGCATCTTCAGCGGAGAACACAAGGTCATTGTGCTCCGTTGATTTGACAGGTAAATCTATGGAACTGGATCGATAATCATATTTGTTACCAACAGCACAGCCTGACAGTAAAACGACTACAAATAACCAAATAATTTTTTTCACTGTTTTCCCTCCTTTCAAACTAGCCAAAAGCTATTTAGGAATATCAACCTTCCCCTGAAACAAATCTCGTATAACCTCGTCAATCATTTCTTCGGGGGATTTCCGTGCAAGTGATGTACGGTATGATTTGCCGGAAGCAAACATGAAATTCGACTCTGGATTGCGAAATTCAATATTTATTTCCAGCATATAATTTGTAAGATCCCACATCCATCTATCTTTATAAGTCACTAACGCATCAACAGGATAAGGTGGGACAGCATCTACCCCTGAAGTGGCTTGAAAACCGAATTCGTTTAGCTTGTTTGCAATGATCTGTTCAAGGCCTCTATTATCCGGGTCAAATTTTTGCACATAAAATGTGTTCAGTGCAGCCAGGTTAACATTCGGGTCCGCATCAGATTTGATCACAACTTTTGCACATCCAGTCATCAACAAAACGGCAATAAACAATAAAAGCCCCTTTACAAAAAACTTCATTTTTCTACCTCCTCCTTAAAGAGTCCGGTTGCATAAGAAGTTAACAAATTCTTGGGTTCCCTTCGTATCGAAATTCCGGTAGCAGTCCAATTAATAAGCTGATGATGTATTACATTAATCATTCTTCTTAGATTGTTATATCCCCTTCTGCGGTTGTTTAAACGGCAGAATAAAATTTAAAAAATACATCAATCTTGTAGCTAGATCAGACATCAGGAATTATACTCTGTCACAGGGAAGGTCAAAGCGGGAGGGTTATTAATGTTCCTGCATTTTTTGTTGCCCAGATTGACTGAAATGTGGAATTCCAACGGATCCTGACAAATAGTAAATGGCCACTCGGAATTGATCCAGGTGGCCATCACTTTGTTGTTTAATAGGCATTTAAATTTCTCTATCAATGCACTCTGGTTTTCGTCTCAAAAGGCGTAACTAATCAGAAGCACTAATCCTAATCAGCTACACGCGATAGTTAACTATCGCTATTCTTTTTCCATCTCTGGCTTGTAGTCACCCTGACGGGCCAGGCAGTTTAAGCGAGCTCGTTTCAGCAAGGCGCTTCCCGCAGCTTCAACGTTTTCAGTTTTACCTTGCCAAGCCTCTAACACCGGTTGTTGCAGTGCACGCCCGTAGGAAATACTTAGCTGCCAGGGACCACCAATCCGATTAATAGCATTCAAATTGACGGTCGCTTCTTCGGGGCTTTGACCACCAGAAAGAAAATTGATGCTGGGTACGGCTGCGGGGACCATCCTGCGGAACACTCTAATGGTCGCTTCTGCTATTTCTTCAGGGCTTGCGACACGGCACTGTTTGCCGGGCAACACCATATTGGGCTTCAGAATCATGTGTTCAAGCGTTACACCGTATTTAAGCAGAGCCTTAAATACGGCGAAAAGAACCTGCCCGGTGACCTCTTCACAACGACCTATATCGTGATTGCCATCCATTAGCACTTCTGGCTCGACAATTGGAACCACACCCAGTTCCTGACAGGTGGCGGCGTAGTGTGCCAACTTGTCGGCATTGGCATATAACCCCAGTTGAGTGGGATTGGTGTCGGTAATTGGGTAAACTTCCCGCCACTTGGCAAAACGTGCGCCCTGTTCGATATAAGCAATTAGCCGGTCAGCGAGACCATCCAATCCCTTGGTAATGAGATCACCAGGCGAACCAACGAGCTTTTCCGTGCCCTTATCGACCTTTATGCCGGGGACAATTTTCTGATTCCATGCGACATCCGCCAGAGGAGTGCCGGCCCCATTTTTCTGGCCGAGGGTTTCTTCGAAAAGAATAACGCCGCTGATGAAGTCTCCCAGTCCTGGCGTTTCGAGTAATAAGGTGCGATAGGCCCTTCGGTTTTCTTCTGTGGACTCGAGATTGATAGCGGAGAATCGTTTTTTTATAGTCGGTTCGCTTTCGTCCGCAGCGAGTATGCCGCGACGTTCATCAACCATGTCTATAATGGTTTGTTCCAATTTTTGGCTGATATTCATCATAAGGCACCTCCGTAGGAATTAATTATACCTAAATAACCGGAATTTGCTTTTGATGAGCTGGTGAATGCAGCAAAATTTCTGCTAATCCTGACATTTAAAAATTGAAGACCGCTCTTAGTTCGTAACGGCAGTAGGAGTTTTGACAAAGCCGTGAGCTTCTAGGATACTGAATTAAATTAAACACCAGAATTCAGAGTTAAAATGACATGAAAGAGTTTGATCCTGTTGCATACAAAAAAAAGGTCAAATCTTACCAAGAAAGAGACGACCCTACCGGCTGGTTTGATAGCATTTACACTGATGCTGAAGGGGATCATAGAGCTGTTTTCTGGGCAGATCTTGAACCAAACCCTTACCTTTTGAAGTGGTTGAAAAACTGTTCTTTTAAGCATACAGGGCGCAAAGCCATTGTTATTGGATGCGGGGTTGGTGATGATGCTGAGGCCTTGAGTGAAGCAGGATATGAGGTGACAGCTTTTGATATCTCTCCTGAAGCGATACGGCTTTGTAAAAAGCGCTACCCAGACACCAAGGTCAACTACCTTGTCGCTGACCTTTTTGATTACCCCGCAGAATGGACTGAACTTTTCGAGCTGGTTTATGAGTGCAACACCATCCAAGTATTGCCCGGCAACTACAGAACTAAGGCACGCGATGCTATGATCTCACTACTGGCACCGCATGGATGCCTTCTTGTCTCATGCAGAAGTCGTCTTAAGGGAGAACAGGAAGATGATATTCCCCTCCCTCTTGATAAAGAGGAGATAGATGGCTTTGTGCGGTGTGGACTATGCCAAGAGAGCTTTGAAGCTTATGATGATACCCAAGATCCCCCTGTCCCTCATTTTTTCGCGTCATACAAGAAGTGACAAATAAACAAGGGGCACCAAGGATCGACCACCTGATTGAGAATAAGGTAATGCTGGGCGTGACTGGATAACTGCTTGTCTGTGTGAACATGGCGGAGATTATTTTATCGCCTGAAATTCGTATTCATCAAGCAAGTAACACCCTCCCTGCAACGTACTCTGACTATCAGAAATGGTCAAAAAGGGATTCGAGACCGTTGAGCTTAATCTCGTAGACGGCCTTCAGTCTTCTCCCCAGTTGCCCTTCCGGAAACCCTTGATTTGCGAACCAGATCAGGTAGCTTTCCGGCAGGTCAATGAGTCTTCTCCCCCGGAACCTTCCGAATGGCATACGTGCCTGTGCCAGGTCAACAAGCTCTCTGTGCCCGGCATCAATCTCCTTACTCATGACTGCTCGATCTGTGCGAGCAGGTCGGAAAAGGCTGCAAGGCTTCTGGCCCTTTTCAGCTTGGCGATCGGCCGGGCAAATTCGGGCTGGTCAAGGAAGGCCAGGACGTTTTTGGCCTTGTCGAGGACTTGCTTTTCGCCGCTGAAGAGGACCTGGTAACGTTTTATAACATCTCCCATGTATTTGCGAATCATTATTGCCGTTTCGGTTGGCGTCGGTTCTGTCAGACAACGGCTTCTGATGCGTGTGAAGAGCAGCGGATCGGCGATTGCGCCACGACCGAGCATCAATCCGGCGGCCCCGGTTGTCTTAAGCACCTGCAGCCCCTGGTTCGCGCTACAGATGTCGCCATTGGCTATTACTGGTATGGATGTCTGCTTGACCAGACGTGCTGTGATGGAGTGGTCAGCTGAACCAGCATATTTTTGCAGGACTGTTCGCGGGTGCAGAACCAGGAAATCGACGCAGTTGTCCTCGAACAGAGACGTCAGAGAGAAAATTTGTTCAGAGTCGCAGTAGCCGGCCCGTATTTTGATGGAAAAACTGCCCGAGATTGCTTGTCGCAGGGCCGGGATGATTGTCGCGAGCTGTTCCGGATGCTGCAACATGGCCCCGCCGGTTGCACTGGTTGTCATGCGCCCGTACGGGCACCCCATGTTGAGGTTGATATGTTGCGCTCCTGCAGCTTCCGCGTTGCGTACCGCTGTGACCAACGCTCGTGCGTCATTACCGACCAGCTGCGTTACCAGAGGGACTCCTCCGGTTGCACTCCCGGCTTCGGTCAGGTCATTGCGGTGCAGGCGTTTGCGGCTGACGCTGCTGACCCGCATAAACTCGGTAAAGACCACGTCCGGGCGGACCCAATCGATAAATAGAGCCCGCGTAGCGCGGTTGGTCAGCCCCTGCATCGGTGCCAGCATAAGCGGAGTCTCGCCGTCACGCCAAGGCTGATTGCTCTTGTTGCAGGCTCTCTGGCCTGTCGTTGATCGGTTCGCGTTCACGGTTTCGTCACTGATGCGTTAATCGTCCAATGCATCCAATTCTTCCCAACGGTTATAGGTTGTCGCGAGCTCCTGCTCGATTTTCTCGAGTCTTGCGTTGACATCTGCAACCGCGGGTCCCGCGGTTCGGTAGAATTCAGGATCGGAGATTTTCTCGTGCAGTTCAGCGATTTCGGTTTCAAGGTTTTCGATCCGTAGCGGAAGCTCCTCGAGTTCGCGTTTTTCTCTGAAGGTTAATTTGCGTGGCCTTTCCTTTTTCGGTTTGCCCTGGTTAACGGACTCTTTCTTGACAGGTTCAATTGCGGTTGTTTGTCGCTGCTGCAACCAGTCATCATAACCACCGACATATTCCCGGATCTGGCCGTCCCCTTCAAAAGCGATGGTGCTGGTGACGACCCGGTTGAGAAACGACCGGTCGTGGCTGACCAGGAAAAGTGTGCCTTTGAAATCAGCCAGCAACTCCTCAAGTAGGTCCAGCGTCTCGAGGTCGAGATCATTAGTCGGCTCGTCAAGGACCAGTACGTTGGCTTCACGGGTAAAAAGGCGGGCAAGCAGGAGCCGGTTCCGTTCCCCGCCGGAGAGGATGCGTACCGGGCTGCGAGCCCGGTCAGGGGTGAACAGGAAATCCTGGAGATAGCCGATCACGTGGCGTGACCGACCATCAATAACCACCGAATCCTGATCACCGGCAAGATTCTGCTGTACGGTCAGGTTGGGGTCGAGTTGCTCGCGCATCTGGTCAAAATATAGGATGTGCAGATTGGTGCCGAGTCGAACTTTACCCTGCAGTGGTTCAAGCTCACCCAGCAACAGTTTCAGCAGGGTCGTTTTGCCAACCCCGTTTGGTCCGATAATGCCGATCCGGTCGCCGCGCAGGACCGTGGTCGAGAAATCCCTGACCAGCGGTGCTTTCTCAAATGCAAAAGTCAGCCCCTTTACCTCGACGACCAGTTTGCCGCTACGCTTTGCTTCCTGCAGATTGAGGCGGGCCGTACCGGTACGTTCTCGGCGCTGGCGGAATTCTTCGCGCATTTTTTTCAAGGCGCGAACGCGTCCTTCGTTTCGAGTACGTCGGGCCTTGATCCCCTTGCGGATCCAGACCTCTTCCTCGGCCAGCTTCTTGTCGAACCGTGCCTGCTCCTGGGCTTCGCCATGCAGCAGTTCCTCCTTGCGTTGCAGGAAGGTGTCGTAGTCGCAGGCAAAATCAAAAAGATGGCCACGATCTATTTCGATGATGCGGGTTGCAACACTGCGCAGGAAAGCCCGGTCGTGGGTGACGAAAACCAAAGTCAGGTTCTGGCGTTGCAGAAAGTCTTCGAGCCAGTTGATAGACTCGATGTCGAGATGATTGGTAGGCTCATCGAGCAGTAGTATGTCGGGGTCGACTACCAGGGCGCGAGCCAGAAGAACCCGGCGCAGGATCCCCCCGGAAAGGCTTGAGACCGGGAGGTCGGCAGGGAGTTTCAGCCGGGAAAGGACCTGCTCTATACGCTGTTGGTATTGCCAGCCATCGCAGCTTTCCAGTTTCTGATGGACCTCGGCAAGGTGGCCGTCCAGTCCCGGGTCACCATTGTCTGCGCGCCGGGTGAGATCGTGATAACGAACCAGCAGTTCACCCGTTTCAGCCAGACCTTTTGCCGTCGCCTCGAAAATGGATCCCTGCAGGTTTCGGGGGACGTCCTGCTCGAGCCGGGCGACCCGTAACCCCTGCTCGCGGTCAATGATGCCATTATCCACCTGTATCTCGCCGGCAATAACCTTGAGGAGGGTGGATTTCCCCGTGCCGTTGCGACCCAGAAGACAGATTCGCTCACCTTTTTCTATTCTTAGTGAGATGTCCTCGAGCAGGGGGGGGCCGCCAAAGGCCAGGCTTATATTGCGCAGGTTGATCAGTGCCATGTGATTGCTTTCAGGAATTCAGTTGAGGATTATGGCAGAGCATTGTTGAGATGAAAAGAAAAATGGATGATTCATCTGTCAGTGGATAGCGTAAAAAACCGGCAGCTGCTTGAAGCACCTGCCGGCAATGAGCATGAATTACGCTGCTGCTAATCCATGATATATCTCAAATGGGGATAGCGTCGCCATCGGGAATTTTCTCCTGTTTTTGAAACCTCCAGCGGGACAGGGATCGATGGCGGAGACGCATGACTGGTCATCAGCATGCCCAGCAGTAAAGGCATTGCTCTATAGCAGAGAGCAATGTTGCATGGTGAACAATAGGGCCACGGGTTTTTTATCATCGGTTCGCCGCAGTGTCGACAACGCAAATGGTAAACTTGTGACATAGGATTTCTCCTCAATCCCCCTCGGGTTTGCGTATCATTCATGGAAGCATGGCGATTGAGCCAGGATAGATTCAGGACTCACCATATATGACTAATATGGTAACATTATAGCCAAAGAAACACAAAATGCTCAAGTTTCCCTGAATTATTTCCCTGAACCTTGATTTTCTATGTCTTCTCGAAAAGGTGGTGTTAAACTGAAAAGCAATTCCATATAGCTATTCAGGAGCCCAACGATGCTAGAACCTGGCCGCATGAATCTGCTTACAGTGCATGCGATAGATGATAAAGGGGCCTGGCTGCAGGCCAACAAGGAAAGAGCCCTGCTGCCAAAGCATGAAGTCACCAAGGAGATGGCCCCGGGAGACCAGATGACAGCATTTGTCTTTGCGGATCTCGAAGGCAAAATGGTTGCGACCCTCCGACGGCCTTTGGCAGAGTTCGGCGAGTTTGCCCTGATGCGGGTCAGTCAAGTCAACAGTCACGGCGCCTTCATGGACTGGGGGATAGCCAAAGATCTCCTTGTGCCGCCCAAAGAGCAGCCCGAACAGATGAAGCCAGGACGGCGCTACCTGGTTAAGGTGCGTCTTGATCGTCAGGACCGCCCGATCGGTACGGCTCGTATCGAAAAGAGCCTTTCCTCTCCCGACGAGACGATTCAAGACGGTCAGAAGGTTGAGCTGATCGTTTACCAGTTCACATCGCTAGGAGCCAAGGTGATCATCAATCACCGGTTCAGCGGTCTGCTTTACCGAGACGAAATCGGCAACCGACTCAGTTACGGTGAACGATTGACAGGCTATATCCGACAGATACGTGCCGATGGAAAGATTGACTGTGCCCTGAGCCTTGGCACCCGTGACAGTCTTGATGATGCCAGAGCGACGATCATGAAAGCGCTCAACGATAACCAGGGTTTCCTTCCCCTGCATGACAAAAGTTCGCCGGAGCAGGTTCAGGAGACCCTCGGGTTAAGTAAAAAGTTGTTCAAGAAGGGAGTGGGTGGTCTCTACAAGGCTGGTTTGATCAAGCTGGCCGACGACGGTATCCGTCTCAATAATTGAGTTTGGAACTTTGACAGATCTGGCATGCTGTTGTAGAAATTCAATAAAGGCTTGAACCAAGTCAATATCAACCTGATTAACAACCAGACAACAAGGAGAGAAAAATGGCAACTTATACCTGTGCTAAGTGTGGTATGGGCGTGAACGCAACATGCGCCAAATGTGATGCTCCGCTTGAAAACGACAATCTGGAACTCCCTGACGGCAAGAATGTTCAGATATCCAAGTGCCCCAATGGCCACGGCAAGATCAAGTCGCCGATGTGTTGCGGTGAGGATATGAGTTGTTCAATCTGAAAATTAGCGGCAAAGAAATATAAAGGCAGCCAGATGGCTGCCTTTTCTGTCAGTTTGCGAAAAAGTTGCTTGAGAGTGATGCAGTACTATGTGACTGCATGTGACCGGTCTGTATTCGTCTACCTACGTGGACCGGGAGGGGACAAGTTTACCCAGGAAACTAGATTTTTTCTCTTCGCCCTGTGATCGATCGACGGTTTCTCTGTACACATTGCCATTCGGATCAATTTTTATTTTTATTTTTATTTCTTCCTTATTCTTCATACATCCTCCAAGCGCTCATTAAGCCATTTTGCCAGATGAAACGCGTAAACAACTTTTCGGAATATCTTGTGTGTAAATGATGTAACAAAAAACCAGAACGTGCAATATCACCAAACGCCAAGATAGATATATCTAAAGTTTAATAGCTCGTCTTGAGCTTCAAGTAATTTGGACTTAAAGCTTAGCTTAAAAGGGCTCTTTTTCAACTCAAAGAAGCCAAAAACAGGGTGTGAAGTGTTGAGACTTTACAGCTCGTGCTTGGTTGGAAATTCACGGTTTTCGGTGCACTGCCTGGATCTTCCGCTACGAAAAGCAAGAAAGATTGTTAGTAGAATTGCCAGAGCAAGGGCGCTCACCCCTCCCCAGAGGACGAACTGATCAAGCGGGCCGTTTTGATTGATTTTCAGGGCCGCAAGCTCTGAGTGGGTTTCGGCCAGTTGTTTCTTCATTTCGGCCAGGGTCTGTTCGGTCTGCTTGCGGCTTGCCAAAAACTCCTCACGCAGGCTTCGAAGCAGCTCTTCCTCAGTCCCTAATTTATCAGCCTGGTGTAATTGGGTGAGATTCTGTTGATTGAACTCGTTAATCAATCCTGTCATTTCTTCTTGCAGCCTCTGAACGGTGGTTTCGAACTTCTGCAGAGAGTCCTGCTGGCTTGCAAGCGTCTGCGCTGTGGCAGCAAAATGTGTTTCCTGGTTGCGTTGGTTCTTCTCGTTGTCGTCTGAAATGCGAGTGAACCGTTCCTGTTGTTTCTCGATGGCAGATTTCTGCGTGGCAAGGTCTCTCTGCAGATACCAGATTTTTTCCTGAATCTGTTCGATCTCTGTTAAGACCAGCGCCTGATCTGCATAAAGATGAGTTGCACAGATCAGAAATACGAATAGTGATAGTAGTGTTTTCAATTAAATCTCCCGTAGGGGGCTGAAATGTAACCTGTTGCAGACATTAGTGTGTTGATTGTTGGTCACCGTTCTGCTTTCTTGTGCAAGGCGTCAAAAATCATGTCGAGTACGGCCTTCTGGCGAACCTCATGTTTATTCAGGACTGCCAGGCACTTCCCCATGGGGAAGCATTTGTGCAGATATTCGGCATCCCGGCCGGATAAAATGATGATACGCTGGCAATCCAGACCTTTCTCGGTCGCGTATGCGAGTAGTTTGCCGCCGTCCAGGTCCGGCATCTCCAGGTCGAGCAGCAACAGATCAAGGTCGGTGTTGATGTGTGCAAGGCCCTGCAGGGCATTATCGAAGGCCAAAATTTCAAGGTTGGGGTAACGCTCACTTACATAATCAGTAAGAAAGTTCAGGAAGAGTTTATCGTCATCAATGAGCAATATCTTTTTCACGATGAGTGCCCGTTGGTTTATCCGCTTCAAGTAACAGTATAACAATAAAAAATAAAAAAGGGCGACCAGTCTGGCCACCCTTTCAGTAAGGACTATTCGTTTACTTCCCCCACTTGTCCTTGATTCTCTGAACAGCCGTTTCAATATTCTTCTTGTCACCGAATGCAGAGAGTCTGAAATAACCCTCGCCTGAGGGTCCGAAGCCGCTGCCGGGCGTGCCGACCACGTGACATACGTTGAGCAGTTTGTCGAAGAAATCCCAACTGGACATCCCTTCCGGGGTCTCGAGCCAGATGTAGGGTGCGTTCACGCCACCGTAACAGGTGATGCCGGCGGCGGTAAGGCCTTCGCGGATGATTCGGGCATTTGCCATGTAGTAGTCTATTGTTTCCCTGATCTGCGGCCAGCCCTCGTCTGAGTAGACCGCGGCGGCGGCTTTCTGGACCGGATAGGAGACGCCGTTGAACTTGGTGGTCTGACGACGGTTCCATAGCTTGTTGAAGCTGTAGCTTTTACCGTCGGCGGTTGTGCCCGTTAATTCCTCCGGTACGACCACGAGGCCGCAGCGGACACCTGTAAAGCCGGCGGTCTTGGAGAAGGAACGGAATTCGATAGCACATTCTCTTGCACCCTCAACCTCGTAAATTGAATGGGGGATGCCCGGCTCGGTGATAAATGCCTCGTATGCAGCATCGAACAGGATGACCGCATCGTTGGCGCGGGCATAGTCGACCCATTGCTTCAGGGCTTCCCTGGTGGCCACTGTTCCGGTGGGGTTATTGGGGTAACAAAGGTAGATGACGTCGACCTTTTCATCCGGGATCGCAGGTGTGAAGTTATTGGCACCGGTGCAGGGCATGTAATAAATCCCTTCATAATATCCCTGTTTATTTGCGGCGCCGGTACGACCGACCATGACATTGGTGTCGTTGTAGACCGGGTAGACAGGATCACAGATGGCGACCTTGTTGCCGAGTTCGAAGATGTCGAGGATGTTTGCGCAGTCACACTTGGAGCCGTCGGAGATGAACACTTCTGAAGGTTTCAGGGCAACGCCGAGGGGTTTGTATGACTTGTCGATTATGATCTGCGACAGCCAGTCGTAGCCCTGCTCGGGGCCGTAGCCGTGGAATGTTTCGCCCTTGGCCAGGTCGTCCACACCCTCGTGAAAAGCCTTGATGACTGCCGGAGCCAGAGGGCGGGTCACATCGCCGATGCCGAGGCGAATTACTTTGGCTTCGGGATTGGCATCTGTAAAAGCTTTCACCCGGCGACCTATTTCAGGAAAGAGGTAGCCTGCTTGAAGTTTCAGGTAACTATCGTTGATTCTTGCCATTAAAGTAAACCTCCGTCAGCTTTTCGCTCTATTGTCAGGTAAGGGGAAATAGGAAAGTGGTAAGAGGATGGTCTTTATCCCCTGACCCCATTCCTCTTACCTACAACCAATTATTTAAGACCCAGAACATCCTGCATATCATACCGCCCCGCGGGTTTCCCGGCCAACCAGCCGGCGGCCCTCACGGCACCGCGGGCAAACATGTCCCGACTCATGGCGCGGTGGGTCAGCTCGATGCGTTCACCCATGCCGATGAAGTAGACGGTATGTTCTCCGACGATGTCCCCGCCGCGTACGGTCTGCATGCCGATTTCCCCGGCGGTGCGCTCACCGCACATCCCCTCGCGATGATAGTTGGCAACCTGGGAGTAGTCACGTTCAAGCGCATCGGCAACGATTTCACCCATCCGCACGGCAGTCCCGGAGGGTGAGTCTTTCTTCTTGTTGTGATGCAATTCGACGATTTCGATATCGAAGCCTTCACCGAGGGTTTTGGCCATGTCCTTGAGCAGCTTGAAACAGACATTGACACCGACGCTCATGTTCGGCGCAAAGACCACGGGAGTTCTTTCGGCGACCAGCGCAATGCCTGCCCGTTGCTCAGGGTTGAGTCCGGTGGTACCAACCACCATCGCCTTGCCGAGCTCTGCACAGAGCTTGGCGTTCGCCAGAGTTACTTCCGGCCAGGTGAAGTCGATCAGTACATCGGCGTCGGTCATGGCCTGTTCCAGGGAGGCTGTAATTTTTACACCGAGGTTGCCGCAACCTGCGACATATCCGGCGTCCTCACCGACTCTGGCGTGACCGGCCATTTCGACCGCGCCGGTTACTGCGAGCCCTGCGGCTTCGGTGACCAGGGTAATAATACGGCCGCCCATCCTGCCGGCGGCTCCGGTAACTGCAACTTTAATCATGATAGGCCTCAAAAAAAGATTTCAGACTTCAGGAGTTTAAGATTCTGAAGTCTTGGCGCGGGATTCTTGGTCCCAAATCAGACCAGTTCGTACTTCTTCAGGACCACTTTCAACTTATCCAGCGTATCGTCACTCATACCGACCAGAGGCAGCCGGACGTTCGCCTGCATTTTCCCCATCATCTCGAGAGTGGCCTTGACCGGTACCGGATTCGATTCTATGAACATGGCAGTGTGAAATTCGAGGAGCTCAAGATGTCGCCTGCGAGCCATCGCGTAATCGGCGTTCAACACCGCTTCGACCATGTCCTTGACCAGCTTGGGGATGGCGTTTGCCGAGACTGAGATAACCCCTTTGGCACCACAACACATCATCGGGAAGGTCAGGAAATCGTCACCGGAAATGACGTCGATCCTGTCACCGGCCCTGGCGAGTATTTCACTGACCTGGGTCAAACTCCCGGAGGCCTCCTTGATCGCCACGATGTTGTCGAATTCGGCCAGACGGACAGTCGTACTCGCCGTCATGTTGACCCCGGTGCGTCCCGGAACATTGTAGAGGATCTGGGGGAGGGCGACCTCTTTGGCCAGCGTCTTGTAGTGCTGGTAAATCCCTTCCTGGGAGGGCTTGTTGTAGTATGGACAAACCAACAGCAGTCCGTCAGCGCCCATTGCCTTTGCGTTTTTCGACAAGTGGATCGCCTCGGCGGTATTGTTGGCGCCGGTACCGGCGACCACCGGAACCCGCTTGTTGACCTGGTCGATGCAGACCTTGATCACATATTCGTGCTCGTCAAAATCCAGCGTTGCCGACTCTCCGGTCGTTCCGCAGGGAACGATGACATCGGTACCGTTTTCGATCTGGAAATCGATCAGTTGTCGATAGGTTTCCTCGGCAAACTTCCCCTGGCTGTCGAACGGGGTGACGATGGCGACCATGGATCCACTGAACATGATGTACTCCTTGCCTGAATAACAGAGAGTTATCTCTGGTTTGTGTAAGTAAAGAAAGTACCTAACATAGCCGAAGTCTCATGTAAAGAGTGTATCAAAGACCCTGTTGCGGTGTGATCAAAGCTTCCGGACTCGCCATGCTCTCGAGTACTTGATCCCCGGCACGGACTAATGCGCCGACACGGTACTCATAAGCCTTGCCATTGTCGAGGCCGCGGTCAAGCAGTTGGGTCTCCTGCAAGGGCTCTTTGTTGACGGGCAAGATCGGAAACGCACGCTTGGCGTGACGGCGATAGAGATTGTATCCGATCAACTCCATTCCGTCCTGAAGATCGATGGCGTCCCATTGCAGGGAAACTCGTGCATCGCCGGCTTCAACCATGAGGTTAGTCGGTGCCGGCGGCGGCTGCACGGCAACAAGATGGGCCATCGTCGCCGGAGTCTCATGGCCGCCGATGGTTAATGGCACGATTGCGTAGCGATACCCTGTGGCGGTGCGGATGTCTAGGTCGCGCCAGTAGAGGCGGTTACCGATGCGTTGTGCCGGGTTGGGGTCCGTCAGTTCGATCTCTGCCACTACGGTCTGCGGATCACGACAGGTGGGGCAGCCTTCCGCGGCGTCATAGGCCAAACGCTTTATCCTGAACCCGGTCAGCTCTTCTACCATGGTGCCGTCCTGATGCTTGTCGGGGATTGTCCAGCCGAGAACGAGCAGCATGCCCTGTTGTCGCAGGGTGACTTGCTTCGGGGCCTCAGGGAGCGTTGTGAGCCTCGGCCGAACCGGGCCTTTTTTGCCGCAGCCGGTTATCATTATCAAGGTCAGGCTGATAATGATGAGAAAAACTATGAGCGAGACGCGGGACGCGGAAAACTTTGCAAGATATGAAATCATCGTGGTTAGCTTTCTTTCAGGGTTTGGCGTGCCAGGATAATTTCCTTTTCGACGGATGCGCGGGCTGTGCCACCAGTTGCCTTGCGGGCATTCACCGAAGCCTCAAGAGTGACATAGTCGAAAATGTCGCTATCGATGTCTGCAGAGAACTGGCGGAATTCCTCCAGGGTCAGGTCCGGGATTTCCTTTTCGTTCTCAACACAGAAGCGGACAGTTTTACCCACCACTTCGTGAGCGTTCCTGAACGGCAGCCCCTTGCGGACCAGGTAGTCAGCGATGTCGGTCGCGGTGGAGAAGCCGCGCCCTGCGGCGATACGCATCTGCTTCGGATTGATCTGCATCTCGGCGATCATGCCTGCAAAGACCTTAAGGGAGCCGCGCACCGTGTCGATCGTATCGAAAAGCGGCTCCTTGTCTTCCTGCATATCCTTGTTGTAGGCCAGCGGCAGTGATTTCATCAGTGTCAGGAGGCTTATCAGGTTGCCGTAGATCCTGCCGGTTTTCCCCCGGACCAGTTCCGGCACGTCAGGATTCTTCTTTTGCGGCATGATTGAACTGCCGGTACAGAAACTGTCGGATAGTTCGATAAAGGCAAAGTCGGCGCTCGACCAGAGGATCAGTTCCTCGGAGAGGCGCGAGAGGTGCATCATCATGATAGAGGCAAAACTGCAGAACTCCAGGGCGAAATCACGGTCGGATACAGTGTCAAGGCTGTTGCGTGTCACACCGGCAAATCCGAGCTGCTCGGCGACCCACTCGCGATCAATTGCAAAGGTTGTCCCAGCCAGTGCGCCGGCACCGAGCGGCAGCAGGTTTAGGCGACTGCGAAGATCATGCAGCCGGCCGGTGTCGCGGGCCAGCATTTCGACATAAGCCAACATATGATGGGCAAAGAGCACCGGTTGCGCCGTCTGCAGATGGGTGTAGCCAGGCATGATGACATCAAGATTATTTTCAGCCTGGTTGAGCAGGGCCGCCTGCAATGTGTTCAGAGCCTGTGCGATCTCGTCAATTTCGTCTCGCAGGTAAAGACGGACATCGAGAGCGACCTGGTCATTGCGGGACCGTGCAGTGTGCAGTTTGCCGCCGACCGAGCCAACCTTCTCGATCAGACGGGCTTCGATATTCATGTGAATGTCTTCGCGCGCAACCGTAAATTCAACGTCTCCCGCTTCGATTTCCACAAGGATTCCTTCGAGACCCTGAATGATTGTTTCAGCCTCGTCTTCGGAGATGATTCCCTGTTTGGCCAACATCCTGGCGTGGGTGACCGAACCGAGGATATCGTAGCGGTACATGCGCCGGTCAAAGTTGATCGAAGCGGTGAATTCTTCTACGAATGCATCGGTCGGCTGGGTAAAACGTCCGGCCCAGAGTTTGTCACTCATGGTTCCAATATCCCTTCATCCATTACGCTCTGACAGGTCTTTTTTTAATGACCCGCTGCTTCGGCTTTACTTCTGCTGGCCAACTCATCTTCCGGCTCTCCGGGGTCCTGCAGGATGCCGGGGAAAAGCTGGGCGAGAATGTGCCTGGTTCCGGGGGTCATGTTGTATGCGCCCAGGTCGCTGGCACTGACCCAGCTCGCTTCGGTTACTTCATGGCCGTTCGGTGCCAGCTCCATCGTCAACGGATGCGCCCGGTAGTAAAGGATGACATAATGGTCATTCCTGGCGCCCAGGGCGACATGTTCGTAAACGTCGAGCAGACCGTCGACATGGACCTTGATGCCGACCTCTTCGATTACTTCTCGGTGCAGAGCCTGCAACAAAGGCTCTCCATGGTCAACCTTGCCGCCCGGCATGACCCACTGACCGCAAAAAGGTTCTATACAACGCCGGGTCAGCAGGACACGCTCTCTGTCGTCAATGATACAGGCGACGACGGAGGTCTTAATCGATTGTTTTTTAAAGTCCATAAAAGCAACGTGGCGCATTGTCCGAGGCGCGTAGCGCGAAAATCATTTCTCACCACACGCCGCTCGCTACGCGCTACTTTTTTGCCTCCCTCTGCATTGCAGCAATCCTCAAACGCAGGGCGTTGAGCTTGATGAAACCTTCGGCGTCGGCCTGGTTGTAAACTTCGTCGGCCTCGAAGGTGGCGAAGTCAACATTGAAGAGACTGTCGGTGCTCGAATCACGTCCGACCACGCGGCAATGCCCCTTGTAAAGTTTGATGCGGGCTTTGCCGTTGACTGTTTGCTGGGACTGATCAATCAGAGCCTGCAGGGTGAGGCGCTCGGGTGCGAACCAGAAGCCGTTATAAATCATGCTGGCGTAGCGCGGCACCAGGGAATCACGCAAGTGCATTACTTCGCGGTCCATGGTAATCGATTCGACGGCACGGTGTGCTTCTTCCAGGATCGTGCCTCCGGGAGTTTCATAGACCCCGCGGCTCTTCATGCCGACAAAGCGGTTTTCCATCAGGTCAATGCGGCCTATGCCATGCTTGCCGCCCAGTTTATTGAGTTCTGCCAGAAGATTAGCCGGCGAGAGCCGTTCGCCGTTGACCGCCACGGCGTTGCCCTTCTCGAATTCGACTTCAACGTATTCCGGTTGGTCCGGGGCCTCTTCCGGGGGTACCGTAAGTACGTACATCTCTTCCGGGGCTTCGGCCCACGGGTTTTCCAGTACATCACCTTCAAAGGAGATGTGCAGGAGGTTACGGTCCGAACTCCATGGGAATTTCTTGCTGGTCGGGACTGGAATCCCATGCCTGCGAGCATATTCTTCCAGCGCGGTTCGGCTGTTCAGATTCCATTCGCGCCAGGGAGCAATGACCGTTACCGAAGGATCGAAGTGGTAATAAGCGAGTTCGAAACGTACCTGGTCATTGCCCTTGCCGGTCGCGCCGTGGGAGACGGCGTCGGCTCCTTCCTGTTTGACCACATCCATCTGCGCCTTGGCAATCAACGGCCGGGCGATCGATGTGCCGAGGAAATAACGACCCTCATAAATAGCGTTGGCGCGGAACATCGGGAAAACGAAGTCACGGGCGAACTCCTCGCGCAAGTCGAGGATATGACAGGCGCTCGCACCGGTATTCCTGGCTTTTTCGGGGATGCCATCGAGCTCTTCGCCCTGGCCGAGGTCGGCTGAATAGGCGACTACTTCGCAATCATATTCCTCGACCAGCCACTTGAGAATGATCGACGTGTCAAGTCCGCCGGAATAGGCGAGCACTGCTTTTTTGACGGTTCCTTTTTTACTCATTTGAGAGGATCTCCTTATAGTCTATATAGTAAGCGCGAGGTGTGAAATGAGAGATGTGAAATAATTATACCTTTCACCCTTCGTGTCTCACGCCTCAGAGTTTAATCACATACGTGTCTGCTATTTTATCGTGCAGCCCCTGTTTTTGTTGATCGAAAGCTACCATAAGATAGCCGATACCCAGCAGGATGCTCGAGACGAATTTGCCAAGGATTTCGCGTTTTGCCGCACGGCCATAAGTGAGATGGCTGCCGTCCGTACATACAACTTTGATGCGCAAGGCCATCTTGCCCGGGGTCTGACCGCAGTAACCGGTAAAAAAAACTGCGTAGCCGAGGCTTATGGTCGTGCCGAAGAGCCAGATAATGAGACTGACTGCCGGGTCTTCGACGGCTGCGATGCCCATAAAGCCAATCAACAGCGTAATGATCAGGGTGAGGACAAACTGTACTATGCACAGCAGAAAAGAATCGAGTACCGTCGCAACCACGCGAATCCAGAAACCGGCTTTCGGCAGGAATTCCGGAGGCTGGCTTTTCGCAATTCTGCGCAGCTTTGCAAGGGTCCCATCAGATCCATCGGTGCTCTCCTGCCATGCCTGTTCACTCTCGCTCTGCCGGGCATGATATCTGGCATAGGTGACACCGCAGCCATTGCATTGCTCATCTTTTACCTGAACCAGACCGCAAGCCGGACAAGTGACTTGCTCAGGCAGGGTCGTCCCAGGCGTCTGGCTGGTACTTTTTGATTTTTCGAAGCTGAATGATGCGGTGCATTTCGGACAGTTCACTTTAACCGGGCGGTCCGGTAGCTTTGCCGGATCGACAGCTTTTGAAAAATTGCATTTCGGGCAGGTAATATTCATCTGAGATACAGTATTTAGAATCCGGGTTTTTGAATCCAGTAGGGAATAATAAGTAAGGTTGATATTCTGACTACGGAATTCTGAATGCGGAACTTATCTTCCCAAAAAACTATCCCATCAGCGTCGCCATGATGGCTTTTTGAACATGCAGGCGATTTTCGGCTTCATCGAAGATGATCGAATGACAGCTCTCCATGACCTCGTCGGTAATTTCTTCATTACGATGGGCCGGCAGACAGTGCATGACGACACTATCCGGATTGGCCAGTGCGACCAGCTCCATATTGATCTGAAAGCCGGTGAAAACCTTTGTCCGTTCTTTCTTCTCTGCTTCCTGACCCATGCTGGCCCAGACGTCCGTGCTCAGGACGTCGGCGCCCTTGGCCGCCTGATTCGGGTCGTTGCTGTAGATGATGTTGGCTCCGGCTTCAGCCGCACGCTCTTTAACCATGGCATCTGGCTCGTAGCCTGCCGGTGTCGCCACACGCAACTCGAAGCCGAAGACTGATGCAGCATTGATCCAACTGTTGGCCATGTTGTTGCCATCGCCGATCCAGCAGTAAACCAGGTCGCGATAGTTGCCCTTATGCTCGATAACCGTCATCAGGTCAGCCATGATCTGGCAGGGATGAAACATGTCGGTCAGACCGTTGATTACCGGGACATCGCTGACCACGGCAAACTCCTCGACCGCATCCTGTGAATAGGTGCGGATCATGACGCCGTCGACGTAGCGTGACATGCAACGAGCGGTATCCTTGATCGGTTCACCGCGTCCCATCTGGGTGTTCCCGGAAGCCAGGAAGAGGGCGTGCCCGCCAAGCTGATACATGCCGACTTCAAAGGAAACCCGGGTGCGGGTCGAACTCTTCTCAAAGAGCATGCCGAGAGTTTTACCTGCCAAAAGGTGATGCTGCTGCCCAACTTTTTGCTTGGCTTTCAGATCTTTGGCCAAGGTAAAGATCCTCTCGAGGTCTTCGAGGTTCCAGTCGCTCAAGCAGAGAAAGTCTTTCTTCACGGTTGTGTCTCCTTACAGTCCGAAAAATCTATATCGTCTCTCCGGCCGGTCCAACGCTGGCCAGGACGCCGTCGAGAATGGCAACCGCCTCGTCAACTTCTTCTTTAGTCACGATCAGTGGCGGGACAAAGCGCAGGACATTGCCGACTGTACAATTTATCAGCAGCCCCTTCTCCATAGCGGCAACAACCAGGTCTCCGCCCTCAATGGTCAACTCCATGCCGAGAATCAGCCCTTGTCCACGGACTTCCTTGATGAAGCTGAATTTTTCCTTAAGCTGTTCCAGCTTCTCTTTCAGGTAGCGGCCCATTTTCTGGCAGTTATCCAGGACACCATCCTCGGTGAGTGTTCGCATCGCTGCCAAGGCTGCAGCGCAGACCAGGGGATTGCCGCCGAAGGTTGAGCCATGCGTGCCCGGGCCAAGACGTTCAGCCAGAGTTCCGGTCGTCAACAGGGCTCCAATCGGTGCGCCTCCGGCGAGGGCTTTGGCAAGGCTCATGATATCAGGTTTGATCCCTTCCTGCTCATAGGCCCAGAGGCTTCCCGTCCGCCCACAGCCAACCTGTACTTCATCAAAGATCAGCAACAGATCGTGCTCATTACAGAGGTCATTGACTGCTTTGAGGTAGCCTGGTGGCGGTACGTTGACGCCGCCTTCTCCCTGAACCGGTTCCAGCATAATGGCGCAGGTCTGTGGCGTCACTTCTTTCTTCAGTGCTTCTATGTTGCCAAACGGTGCATATCTGAAGCCCGGGACGACCGGATCAAAGCCGACCCTGACCTTGTCTTGTCCGGTGGCGCTGATAGCACCAATGGTCCGGCCGTGGAAGGAGGCTAGGGCAGTAATGATTTCAAAACGATTCTCACCGAAAGTCTCCCGGCTATGCTTGCGCGCCAGCTTCATGGCCGCCTCATTGGCTTCGGCTCCCGAGTTACAGAAAAACACCCGCTCAGCAAAAGAATGTGTGCAGAGCCACTCCGCCAACTCTATCTGCTGGGGGATATGGTAGAAGTTGGAGCAATGCAACAGACGCCCTGCCTGCTCCTGCAAAGCTGCCACCACCTTCGGGTGACAGTGGCCGAGGTTGTTGACCGCAACTCCGGCGAGGAAATCGAGGTAGCCTTTGCCGTCAACATCCCATAACCGGCAACCTTCGCCATGATCGGCGACGATCGGGTAGCGTCCGTAGGTTTTCATAACGGAATGGTTTGCTTTGTTGATCCAGTTTTCCGAGAGACTCATTGGTCCTGCCGTTAATGGTGAAAAGATTAAAGTAGAAAGTTGTGCTTCTTCGTGCCGCGCTATTCCCTGACTTTCGTTCAGCGAAATTTGGCAACGGCCGTTCCGACCCCCTGGTCAGTAAAGATTTCCAGGAGACAGGCGTGTTCCATCCGGCCGTCTATGATATGGGTCTTCTTCACCCCGGCGGCAATCGCATCGAGACAGCAGGTCACTTTCGGAATCATCCCCCCGGCGATGGTGCCGTCATCGATCAGACTCTGGACGTCGGCAATATCGATGGTATTCATCAGTTCCCCGGACTTGTTCTTTACCCCCTCGACGTCTGTCAACAGGATCAGTTTTTCGGCCTGCAGGGCTCCGGCAACCTTGCCGGCGACCAGGTCGGCATTGATATTATAGGTCCGCCCCGATTCGTCAACTCCAACAGGGGCAATCACCGGGATGAAATTCGCTTTCTCCAGGGATATGATGATGGCCGGGTTGATTCCGGCCACTTCCCCGACCATGCCGATATCGATGATTTCCGGCGTCAGGGTGTCGGGATTGACCGCTTTCATCTCCAGCTTACGGGCCGTGATCAGGTTGCCGTCCTTGCCGGTCAGGCCGACCGCCCGGCCGCCGTGCTTGTTGATGTTGGCGACGATCTCCTTGTTGACCTTGCCGCCGAGCACCATTTCGACCACATCCATGGTCTTTGCGTCGGTCACCCGCATGCCCTGCTCAAAACGTGTTTCTATGCCCATCGCCTCGAGGACGCTGCCGATCTGCGGCCCGCCGCCATGCACGACGACGGGGTTCAGGCCGATGTACTTCATCAGGATGATGTCACGGGCGAAGCCTTCCTTTAGGTGGCCTTCGACCATGGCGTTGCCGCCGTACTTGATGACGATAGCCTTGCCATAGAACCTCCTGATCCAGGGCAGTGCTTCCACCAGGACGTTGGCTTTGTTAATCAATTCTTGCATATCAGTCACCCTCCGGGGCCATTTATAGAATATATCGCGAGAGATCCTCGTTGTCGGCAATCTTGCTGAGCCGTTCATTGACAAAGGTCCCGTCTATGTACAGTTTCTTCTCCTGCCGTTCCGGAGCACTGAAGGACAGTTCTTCAAGCAGGGTTTCCATGATCGTGTGCAGACGCCTGGCGCCGATATTCTCCATGCGTTCGTTGACCCGGGCCGCGGTCCTGGCAATTTCTGTGATCGCATCATCACTGAAATCCAGCCTGATGCCCTCTGTCGCCATCAAGGCTTGGTACTGACGGATCAGTGCGTTGTTCGGCTCGGTCAGGATGCGGACAAAATCAGCCTCTTCAAGGCTGTCCAACTCAACGCGGATCGGAAAGCGCCCCTGCAGTTCGGGGATCAGGTCCGATGGCTTGGCGACATGGAAGGCCCCGGCGGCGATAAAGAGAATGTGATCAGTCTTGACCGGCCCGTACTTGGTGTTGACCGTACTCCCCTCGACGATAGGCAGAATGTCGCGCTGCACTCCCTCGCGGGACACTTCAGGGCCATGACCGCCCTCACGACTGGCGATCTTGTCAATTTCGTCGATGAAGATGATGCCGTTCTGCTCGGTGCGTTCCCTGGCCAGGGTCTGGACCTTGTCCATGTCGACCAGTTTTTCCGCTTCCGTTTCGATCAGCAGCTCCCGGGCTTCTGACACCTTCATCTTGCGTCGCTTGGTTTGCTTGGGAAAAATGTTGCCGAACATCTCCTTGATGTTAAACCCCATCTCCTCGGTGCCCTGAGGACCGAAAACCTGCATACTCGGCATCTGGGCATCCTGGGTCTCGACCTCAACCACACGTTCGTTGAGTTCACCCATGCGCAACAGACGTCGCAGTTTGTCGCGTGTTGAACTGTCCTTGTCGTCGGCCAGGGTCTTCTCGCTGGGCAGCAGCAAGTCGAGCAGGCGCTCCTCGGCAAGGTCCTCGGCTTTGAGCCTCTGGCTCATCGCCTCTTCACTTTTGACCATCAGGATCGCAAGTTCAACCAGGTCTCGCACCATGCTTTCGACATCGCGGCCGATGTAGCCGACCTCGGTGAATTTGCTGGCTTCCACTTTGACGAAAGGGGCCTGGGCCAGCTTTGCCAAGCGTCGGGCAATCTCGGTCTTGCCGACCCCGGTCGGGCCGATCATGATGATATTCTTCGGCGCGATCTCTTCACGCAAATCGGGGTCGACCTGCTGTCTACGCCAGCGGTTGCGCAAGGCGACGGCAACCGCGCGCTTGGCACTGTTCTGGCCGACGATAAAGCGGTCGAGCTCGGAAACGATCTCCCGCGGGGTAAAATTGTTCACGTCAGGGTCTCCACGATAATCTGGTCGTTGGTGTAGACACAGATCTCGGCAGCGATCTTCAAGGCCTTCTCGGCAACTTCGGCCATCGGCAGTTCGGTGTGTTCAGTCAGGGCCCGGGCTGCAGCCTGGGCGAACGCACCGCCGGAACCGATCGCCGCGATGCCGTGCTCCGGTTCGATGACGTCACCGACTCCGGATAGTACCAGGGTGGTCTCGCGGTCAGCCACGATCAGCAGTGCTTCAAGGTGGCGCAGGATGCGGTCTGTCCGCCAGTCCTTAGCCAGTTCGACGGCCGCTCTCTGCAGGTTGCCGCGGTATTCCTGGAGCTTGGCGTCAAACTTCTCAAACAGGGTAAATGCATCGGCCGTGCTGCCGGCAAAGCCGGCGATAACCTGGTCATCGTACATCCGGCGCAGCTTCCTGGCGGTGTGTTTCATGACCGTGTTACCAAGGCTGACCTGGCCGTCACCTGCCATGGCCACTTCTTTGCCGCGGCGTACACAAAGTATCGTTGTCCCCTTGAACATGATCACCTCGCTTTGAAACGTCCTGTAATACAGCGAAAAATATTGCAAATATAACATAACGCTACGGGCAGGCACAACAAAATGCCCGTAGCGGGTAAAGATGTCAAGACCTTAATTTTACAGCAAAAGTTGGCGTTTTGCCCGTTCTGGCCACTGGAATTCCCGATGTCTTGTCAGTTCCGGCAGATTCTGAAGGCAGGAGATTACAGGTGAGCTGGAAAACAGTGCCTTTGCCAAGCCGTTGATCAGTTTGACGAAACCGAAGGGCGAGGCAGCCGGATGGTAACGGAAGTACCCTTGCCGACTGTGCTGTCGAGGGTGATGTCTCCATCATGATCCTTGACGAATTGGCGCGCGTAAAAGAGTCCGAGCCCGAAGCCGCGTATCTGCCCGGTGTTGTTCGGGTCGACCTGGTAAAATTTTTCGAAGATCTTGCCCTTCTCTTCCGGAGAGATCCCAGGCCCGTTGTCGGAAATAGTCAGTAAAAATTCCCGGTCGTTTAGCTCACCCGAAAAGATTATCTCACCGCCCGATTGAGTGAACTTGATTGCATTGTCGAGGACCGCACCCAGGGCAAGTTCGATTCGCCGCCGGTCAACAGTTACGGCCGGCCAGTCGCCGGCCAACTCGGTGCGCAATACCTGCTTGTTTTGCCCGAGAACCTGACGTTTCGCGGTAGCGAGTGTGGTTATTATCTCTTTAAGATTCTCACGCGAGGTTTTGCTCTGGCTGTCCTGCAGAATGATATCGCTGTAGTAGAGCAGGTCCTTGATCAGGCAGGCAAGGTACTCTGACTCCTTGCGGACTGCATCGACTGTTGAGGCAAAGCCCGGATCGTCCTTGGTGAAAGTGCCGCTGGCGAGGTTCTGGATGAAAAGCGAGATCGATGTTGTCGGTGTTCGTAATTTGTGTGAGATCAGGCCCAGGAAGTCTGATTTGAGCCGGTCCAGCTGTTTGAGTTGTCCCAGTTCGCGGCGCAGGGCCTTTTTCTCCAGAGCCTGTACTACGGAGGTCTTCAATTGCAAAAGGTTGATCGGCTTCTGAATGAAGTCATCAGCGTGGGCCTTGAGGGCGCGCAGGATAATGTCTTTGTCGGCGTAACCGGTCATGACGATGACCAGCTGCTCGGAGTCCTTGTCCTTGACTTGCTGAAGGAGGTCGAGGCCGTTCATAATCGGCATCATGACGTCGACCAGAACAAGGTCAACGTGAGTGTTGTTGAGAATGTGCAAGGCCTCTCTGCCATTATCGGCTTCGAGGATGCGGTAGTCCTTCAATGCACGGGAGCAGAGGTCGCGGATG
>Ga0102946_1000097_pt1 | contig 29037 bp, 20 predicted proteins | sample SalPon2A_A_D1_MG_FD_78209 | JGI IMG/M metagenome (GOLD analysis project Ga0102946, IMG submission 78209) | Soil microbial communities from South San Francisco under conditions of wetland restoration - Salt Pond MetaG R2A_A_D1_MG | ecosystem: Environmental > Terrestrial > Soil > Wetlands | place... | reverse complement strand
CCGCCCGACACGACGGAGCCCCGCCGCCCATCAGGGCGGCGGGGCTCAGTCGTTGGTCGCGCTGCGCCGGTCGGCTAGGACTTCGACCGCCGTCCGAACCGCCGAGTGCTCGAGGAGCGGGGCTTCGACTCGGTCGAGCCGGACCCCACGTAGTCGTACTTGCCACTCGACAGGGCCTCCGCGGCTTCTTGGGCCACTTCGCGCCTGAGCAGGGAACGCTCCAGCCGCAGCTTCTCGTAGTGTTCCTCGCGCAGCGACCGCACCAGAGCGAAGCACGCCAGGATCATCACGATGGTGAACGGCGCGGCCACGAGGATGGCCATGGTCTGCAGCGCGGCGAGCCCGCCTTGTGGGTTGCCGCTGGCCGTGCCCGCGATGATCAGCGCCGCCGCGATAGCCCCTTCCAGGATGGCCCAGAAGGTGCGGCTCCACATCGGCGGGTTGGGGCTGCCGCCGGTCGAGATCATGTCCACGACGAACGAGCCGGAGTCCGAGCTGGTGACGAAGAAGACCACGATCATCAGCAGGGCCAGTCCGCTGAGCACGGCGCTGCCCGGCACCAGGTCCAGCATCTGGAACAACGCGGTGTCGGTCGAGACGCCGTCCTCGGGGTCGATGATGCCCCCGTCGCGCATGACCTCCTGGTAGAGGGCGGTGCCGCCCAGAGCGACGAACCACATCATGGTCAGCATGGTCGGCACCAGCAGCACGCCACCGATGAACTCCCGGACGGTGCGGCCTCGCGAGATGCGGGCGATGAAGATGCCGACGAACGGCGACCAGCTCATCCACCAGCCCCAGTAGTAGGTCGTCCAGCCGCCCAGCCAGGACTCTCCGGCCTCACCCTCATAGGGCATGGTGTCGAAGGAGAGCCGCAGGAAGTTCTGCAGGTAGTAGCCGGTCGCGGCCACGGCTTCGCGGAAGATGAACAGCGTCGGACCCGCGATGATGACGAAGACCAGCAGGAACGCGGCAAGGCCGAGGTTGATGTTGGACAGCCACTTGATACCGGTGCCCAGGCCGGAGGCCACGGAGGCCGTGGCAAGGACCGTGATGCCGCCGATGAGGATGACCTGCAAGGTCGGGGTGTTCTCGAAGAAGCCCAGGAACGACAGGCCCGCCCCGACCTGGCTCACGCCGAAGCCCAGCGATGTGGCGACACCGAACAGCGTGCCCACGATGGCCACCACGTCGATGAGGTCCCCGAGCCATCCCTTGACCCGGTCGCCCAGCAACGGCTCGAGCGCCCAACGCACCGAGACCGGCAGGCCGCGTCGGTGGACGGCGTAGGCGACGGATAGACCGACGACGACGTAGATCGCCCACGCGTGCACACCCCAGTGCAGGAACGTCCGTCCCATCGCCTGGGTGGCGATCTCACCGGCCGAGCCCTCGGTGCCCGGGGGCGGGTTGTTGAAGTGGTTCAGCGGCTCGGCGACGCCCCAGAACATCAGACCGATGCCCATACCGGCGCTGAACAGCATGGCGAACCAGGAGAGCAGGCCGAACTCGGGCCCTTCCTCGTCCTTGCCCAGCTTGATGTCGCCGAAACGCGAGAACGCCAGCCAGGCGCAGAACACCACGAAGCCGAAGGTGATCAGCACGTAGTACCAGCCCAGCGTGCCGACGACCGTGTCGTTGGCCGTGGTGATCCAGCCGGACATCTGCTCGGGGAGCAGAATACTCAGCAGAACGACGACGGAGACGACAGTGGCGGCCGGGCCGAACACCCGCGGGGCGATCTTCGGCGTCACCTTCTCTCCCTCGGGGGTTCGGGCTTCCTCGGTGGTACTCATCGCTCTCCTTGAGGTTGGGGCGGATGCCGCAGCGGCCAACGGGAGATCCCAGTATGCTCGCGCAGCGACATTACACCCGCGAGGGTGGGGGCCATGGGGGCGCCACAAGAGGGCATTCTATCCGAGGCGAGGTCGGTCGGGGCAGGGCTCTACGGTGAGAGCATGCGTCCGACCACAGACCTGCAGCGCACGGTGGCACCGATCCGGGTCGAGTCCGACCTCACCCCCAGCGGTGACCAGCCCGCGGCGATCGAGCAGCTGGCGTCTCGAATCTCCGCCGGAGACAGCGATGTCGTGCTGCTGGGGGCGACCGGCACCGGCAAGTCGGCGACGACGGCGTGGCTGGTCGAGGCCGTCCAGCGCCCCACCCTGGTGATGGCTCCGAACAAGACCCTGGCCGCGCAGCTGGCCCACGAGTTCCGCGAGCTGCTGCCTCACAACGCGGTCGAGTACTTCGTCTCCTACTACGACTACTACCAGCCCGAGGCGTACGTGCCCCAGTCGGACACGTACATCGAGAAGGACTCCTCGATCAACGACGAGGTCGAGCGGCTACGCCACTCCGCGACCAACTCCTTACTGACTCGTCGTGACGTCATCGTCGTGGCGTCGGTCTCGTGTATCTATGGCCTGGGCACTCCGCAGGAGTACGTCGACAGGATGGTGCGCCTGCGGGTGGGCGAGCAGATCGACCGCGACGAGCTCCTCCTACGCTTCGTGCAGATGCAGTACCAGCGCAACGACATGGCGTTCACGCGGGGCACGTTCCGGGTGCGTGGCGACACCGTCGAGATCATCCCGCAGTACGAGGAGCTGGCCGTCCGGGTGGAGTTCTTCGGCGACGAGATCGAGCGGCTCTACACTCTGCATCCCCTGACCGGCGAGGTCGTGCGCGAGGAGCAGGAGATGTACGTCTTCCCCGCCTCGCACTACGTGGCCGGCCCGGAACGGATGGAGCGGGCCATCTCCGGGATCGAGAGCGAGCTCGCCGAGCAGCTGCAGCGCTTCGAGCGCGAGGGCAAGATGCTCGAGGCCCAGCGGCTGCGGATGCGAACCAGCTACGACATCGAGATGATGCGCCAGGTCGGCTCCTGCTCGGGGATCGAGAACTACTCCCGGCACATCGACGGACGTGGCCAGGGCTCGGCCCCGAACTGTCTGCTGGACTACTTCCCCGAGGACTTCCTGCTGGTCATCGACGAGTCGCACGTCACCGTCCCCCAGATCGGGGCCATGTACGAAGGGGACATGTCGCGCAAGCGGACTCTCGTCGAGCACGGGTTCCGGCTCCCCAGTGCCATGGACAACCGCCCGCTGAAGTGGGAGGAGTTCCTGGAGCGGATCGGCCAGACCGTCTACCTGTCCGCGACACCCGGCGACTACGAGGTCGCCAAGTCCCCGGGCGGGGTCGTGGAGCAGATCATCCGCCCGACCGGTCTGGTGGACCCCGAGGTCGTCCTCAAGCCCACGCGGGGCCAGATCGACGACCTGCTCGAGGAGATCGCGCGCCGGACCGAGCGGGACGAACGCGTCCTGGTCACCACCCTGACCAAGAAGATGGCCGAGGACCTGACCGACTACCTGCTCGACAAGGGGGTCCGGGTCCGCTATCTGCACTCCGAGGTGGACACGCTGCGTCGGGTGGAGCTCCTGCGTGAGCTGCGGATCGGCGAGTACGACGTCCTGGTCGGCATCAACCTGCTCCGCGAGGGGCTCGACCTGCCGGAGGTGTCCCTGGTGAGCATTCTCGACGCCGACAAGGAGGGCTTCCTGCGCTCGACCCGGTCGCTGATCCAGACCATCGGGCGGGCCGCACGCAACGTCTCCGGTCAGGTGCACATGTATGCCGACCAGGTCACCCCGTCCATGGCGCAGGCGATCGAGGAGACGAACCGACGACGGGCCAAGCAGCTCGACCACAACCGGGCCCACGGCATCGACCCGACGCCCCTGCGCAAGCGCATCGCCGACATCACCGACATGCTGGAGCGCGAGGACGCGGACACCCAGGCCCTGATGGGAAGCGGGCGCAGCCAGTCACGGGGACGGCGCGGGTCGCACGGCGCCGGGACGGTGGCCGCCGACGCCTCCGTGGCGGGCCTGGGCCGACGCGGGGACGACCTGCCGGCGGCCGAGCTGGCGAGTCTCATCCAGGAGCTGACCTCGCAGATGCACACCGCGGCCGGCGAGCTGCATTTCGAGCTGGCCGCGCGGCTGCGCGACGAGGTCTCGGACCTGAAGAAGGAGCTGCGCCAGATGCGGGAAGCTACCGCCTAGCCCTCATACTGAGGACACCTTCGCCGAGTCCTGCCCTCGGCCCGTTGTGTAGGAAAGGCCCGACATGGAGGTTCCGCAGTGGCTGTGGGCCGTCAGCCTCGGCACCGTCTGCGTGATCCTCCTCTTCGACGTCCTGGTCCTGGGGCGACGGCCGCACGAACCGAGCAAGCGTGAGACCGGCACCGCACTGTCGGTCTATATCGGGCTGGCCATCGCCTTCGGCCTAGGGGTGTGGGTGTTCTCCGGGGGCCAGTACGCCGGGGAGTTCTTCGCCGGATGGCTGACCGAGTACTCGCTCAGCATCGACAACCTCTTCGTCTTCCTCATCATCATGGCGAAGTTCGGCGTGCCCCGGCACCTGCAGCAGCGCGCCTTGCTGATCGGGATCGTGATCGCCCTGGTGCTGCGGGGGATCTTCATCGCTGTGGGGGCAGCGGCCATCAACCAGTGGTCCTGGGTGTTCTACCTCTTCGGCGGCTTCCTCATCTACACCGCCGTGAAGCTCATGCGCGAGAACGTGGGTGACAACACCCACGACGACGAGGAGTTCGAGGAGAACGCGCTGCTGCGATGGGTGGAGAAGCGCTTCCCCGCGACCAAGTCCTGGGACGCAGGCACCAAGCTGCGCACGGTCGAGAACGGCAGCACCGTGGTCACCCCGATGTTCGTCGTCATCATCGCCCTGGGCACCACCGACCTGTTGTTCGCTCTGGACTCCATCCCCGCCATCTTCGGTCTCACTCGCGAGCCCTACCTGGTCCTCATGGCCAACGTCTTCGCCCTGATGGGGCTGCGGCAGCTGTACTTCCTCATCGGCGACCTCCTCAAACGGCTGGTGTACCTGGGAATCGGCTTGTCGGTCCTGCTCGCCGTCATCGGCGTCAAGCTCGTCATGCACGCCCTACACGAGAACACGCTGCCGTTCCTCAACGGTGGGGAGCACATCGAGGCCGTTCCAGAGGTGCCGATCTGGCTCTCCCTCGTGCTCATCGTGAGCATTCTCGGGGTGACGGCGATAGCCAGCCTGGTCAAGAGCCGCCGCGACGTCGCGGCCGGGCATGACCTCCCGGAAGCCCACCTGGAGCAGTTCTCGGCGCGCCCGCATCACCACCACGAGCACCGCGAAGAGCACCACGACGAGGGGCAGGAGGAGCGCAGCCGGCCCCCGGGACGGGGGTAGGAGCGCGACTCTAGCCGCCGGCGGCGGCCGTGGTGTGCCCCCGCGGGCGGGGGCGTCCGAGCACGGTGATGCTGGCCAGGACCACGAGCGCCATCCCCGAGATCTGCAGCGTGTCCAACGTCTGGCCGAGCACCAGCAGCCCGGCGAAGGCGGCTACGGCGGGTTCGAGGCTGAGGAGCACGCCGAAGACCGCGGTGGCCAAACGCCGCAGCGCGAGTAGCTCGAGGGAGTAGGGGACGGCCGAGGACAGCAACGCGACGGTGAATCCCAGCCCGAGCACCTCCCAGTGCAGGACCAGGCCGGCGCTGCGCCCTGCGAGGGCGCTGACCGCCAGCATGAGCACCGCGCCGATGCTCATCGCGACCGCCATCCCGTCCAGCCCGGTGAACCGAGCGCCGGTGCGTTCACTGGCCAGGATGTAGGCGGCCCAGCCTGCGCCCGCTGTCGCCGCCAGGCCCACTCCCACCACGTCGATCTCGGTCCAGCCCACCGAGGCCACCTCGGAGATCAGGACCACCCCGACCAGGGCGGCAACCACGGCGACTCCGTCACTGAGCCTGCGCGAGAGCACCGCCGCCAGGGTCAGCGGGCCCAAGAACTCGATCGTGACGGCGACGCCGAGCGGGAGCCTGGCCAACGAGCCGTAGAAGGCAAGGTTCATGCCCACGAGGGTCAGCGCGAACCAGGTCACCACCATCCAGTCGGACCGGGTTCGACCTCTCACCCGCGGCCGCACCGTGGCCAGCAGCACCAGGGCCGCGAGCACCAGTCTGAGCGCCACGGAGAGCACCACGCCGACCAGCGGCAGCAGCAAGGCCGCCATGGCCCCGCCGAACTGCACGGACACCACGGCGGCCAGCACCAGTGCGACCGGTGGTACCGCCGGTCCCGTTGACTGCGTGCGCAGTGCAGACCGGGAGGCCCTCACCATCCGCGCTGACGCCACTGCCTGAGGTGAGGGCGCTCGGCGCCGATCGTGGTGCCGGCGCCGTGTCCGGGCAGAACCAGAGTCTCGTCGGCGAACTCGGCGAACACACGCTGCTCCAGGTCGTCCATGAGCGAGGTGAAGTCCGCTGCGGACTCCGTCTTGCCGGGTCCACCGGGAAAGAGACTGTCTCCGGTGAGGAGCACACGGGTGCCCGCTGCGTCGCCACCGGGCACCGACAGGGCGATCGACCCAGGAGTGTGGCCGCGAAGCGCGACCACCTCCGCGGTGAGGTCACCGATGCGGACGGTGTCGCCGTGGGCCAGCCGCACCTGGGGGGGAGTCGGAAGGGAGTCGGCGTCGTCCACCCCGGCGCAGGTCGTGGCACCGCTGACGTCCGCGACCTCGGCCAGCGCACGGTGGTGGTCCCAGTGCCGGTGCGTGGTGACGATGAGGTCCAGCGACTGCAGGCCACCCGGGACGAGCGCAGCGATCCGGTTGGGCTGGTCCGCGGCGTCCACCAGCAGGTGCGTCCGTGTGGCCACGCAGGTCAGGAGGTAGACGTTGTTGTCCATGGACGACACGCTGCACGCTCGAACCTCGAGCGTGGGCGACTGCCACACGAGGTCGTCCGACCCGTCCGCCACGTCAGGAGAGTCCATGACCGGAGCCTAGACCGTCAGCGGGGCGGCGGTGGCGCGCACCGGAAAGGGCAGGGTGGAGTGCGAGCCGGTGAGGTAGGCGTCCACCGAGGAGGCGCAGGCCCGGCCCTCGGCGATGGCCCAGACGATGAGCGACTGCCCCCGTCCCGCGTCACCCGCGACGAACAGACCCTCCTGCCCCGGGACGGCATACTCGTCGTCGCGCACGAAAGCGCCGCGTGCCGTGCGGGAGAGCCCGCCGGGGCCCCCAGCGACATCGTCCGGCCCGCTGAAGCCGAGCGCGACCAGGACCAGGTCGGCGGCAATGTGGCGCTCGGTCCCGCTCTCGGCGTCGAAGACCCCGTCCACCCGCTCTCCGTTGACGATCTGCAGATGGGTCACCGACCCGTCGTCGCCGCCTACCGCTTCCACCGTGTTGACCCCGAAGACGCGTTCGCCACCTTCCTCGTGCGAGTCGCCGACCCGGTGCACCAACGGGTACATCGGCCAAGGATGCGCCCCCGGCCGTTCCGACGTGGGCTGCGGCCGGATGTCCAGCTGCGTCACCGAGGCGGCGCCCTGCCGGATGGCGGTGCCGTAGCAGTCAGCGCCGGTGTCGCCCCCGCCGACGATCACCACGTGCTTGCCTTCGGCGGAGATCCCCCGCTCGGCGCCCAGCGCCTCGCGGTTCGCAGGCACCAGGAAGTCCATGGCCGGGTGCACACCATCCAGCTCGGCACCGTCGATCGACAGCGGCCGAGGCACGGTGGTCCCAGTGGCGAGCACGACGGCGTCGAACCGGCTCTGCAGCTCGCTCAGCGAGAAGTCGTCCGGTCCGCCACCCCCGATCGTCACGTTGGTCCGGAACCGGATGCCCTCCCCACGGAGCTGAACCAGGCGCCGGTCGAGCACGGACTTCTCCATCTTGAACTCGGGGATCCCGTAGCGCAGCAGGCCTCCGACGGCGTCGTCCCGCTCGTAGACCAGGACCGTGTGCCCGGCCCGGCTGAGCTGCTGGGCGGCCGCGAGCCCGGCCGGGCCCGAGCCCACGACGGCCACCGTCTTGCCGCTGAGCCACTCCGGCTCGTGCGGGGTCACGAGCCCGTTCTCGAAGGCACGGTCGATGATGGAGACCTCGACCTGCTTGATGGTCACCGCCGGCTGGGTGATGCTCAGCACGCACGCCGTCTCGCACGGAGCCGGACACAACCGGCCGGTGAACTCCGGGAAGTTGTTCGTGGCGTGAAGTCGCTCGATCGCCTCGCGGAAGTTGCCTCGCCGGGCCAGGTCGTTCCACTCCGGGATGAGGTTGCCCAAGGGGCAGCCCTGGTGGCAGAACGGAATGCCGCAGTCCATGCAGCGGCTGGCCTGGCGGCGCAGCGTCGCGTCGTCCTGGGCGGTATGGACCTCCTTCCAGTCCATGATGCGCACCGGCACGGGGCGGGAGGGCTGCGGCTCGCGGTCGCGGTACTTCAGAAAGCCTTTGGGGTCAGCCATGGGACTCCTCCAAGATGAGCTGCCAGGCCTGCGCGCCGTCCGGGTCCTCGCCCGCCGCTTCCGCGTCGGCGCGGATCCGCAGCACGCTGGCGAACTGACGGGGGGTGAGCAGGGTGAACCGGGCCGGCCAGTCGGGGCCCGAGTCGAGGACCTGCGTGGCCACGGTGGAGCCAGTGAGCTCGACGTGCTCAGCCAGCAGGTTCTCGACCCGGTGGGCGTCCTCACTCCCGGGTTCGACCGTGGCCAGGACGAGGTCGCCGCTGTCGCGGACCAGCGGGTTGATCCTGCCCGGGTCCAGGTCGAGGATGTAGGCCGTTCCGCCCGACATGCCGGCGGCGACGTTGCGCCCGGTGCGCCCGAGGATGAGCGCCAGCCCGCCCGTCATGTACTCCAGTGCGTGGTCACCCACACCCTCGACCACTGCGGTGGCCCCCGAGTTGCGCACGCAGAACCGTTCCCCGACGACGCCGCGCAGGTTGATCTGCCCCGAGGTGGCACCGTAGGCGATGACGTTGCCCGCGATGACCTGCTCCTCGGCGGCGAACGGGGCAGCGGGCGGAGGGTGCACGACAACGCGCCCGCCGGACAGCCCCTTGCCGACGTAGTCGTTCGCGTCCCCCACCAGGCGCATCGTGACGCCGCGCGGAAGGAAAGCAGCGAACGACTGCCCGGCCGAGCCGTGCAGGGTGATCTCGACGGTCCCGTCGGGCAGGCCCTCGGGCCCGGCGGCCTTCGTCACCTCGTGGCCGAGCATGGTCCCCACGGTGCGGTTCACGTTGCGGACGTCGAACTCGGCACGCACCGGGCTGCCGTCGACCAGCGCCGGCCGAGCGGCTTCGATGAGCTGGTGGTCCAGCGCCTCGTCCAGGTGGTGGTCCTGCGCCGTGGTGCGGCGCAAGGGCGCGTCGTGGGGAACGTCGGGCCGGTGCAGGATCGGCCCGAGGTCGAGGCCGGAGGCCTTCCAGTGGGCCACCGCATCGGCGGTGTCCAGTAGGTCGACGCGGCCGATGATCTCGTCCAGGCTGCGGTAGCCCAGCCCGGCCATCAGCTCACGCACCTGCTCCGCGACGAACTCGAAGAAGGTGACGACATACTCGGCCTGGCCCTCGTAGCGCTGGCGTAGCTCCGGGTTCTGCGTGGCGACGCCGACGGGGCAGGTGTCCAGGTGACAGACCCGCATCATGACGCATCCGGAGACGACCAGAGGCGCACTCGCGAAGCCGTACTCCTCGGCGCCCAGCAAGGCCGCGATGAGCACGTCCCGCCCGGTCTTGAGCTGGCCGTCCACCTGCACCGTGATCCGGTCGCGCAGGCCGTTGACGAGCAGGGTCTGCTGGGTCTCGGACAAGCCGAGCTCCCACGGGGTACCGGCGTGCTTGAGGGAGGTGAGCGGGCTGGCGCCGGTGCCGCCGTCGTGACCGGAGATGAGCACCACGTCCGCGTGCGCCTTCGAGACGCCCGCGGCCACCGTGCCCACGCCGATCTGGCTGACCAGCTTGACGTGGATACGCGCCTCGGGGTTGGCGTTCTTGAGGTCGTGGATGAGCTGCGCGAGATCCTCGATCGAGTAGATGTCGTGGTGCGGGGGAGGGGAGATCAGCCCGACGCCGGGGGTGGAGTGACGGGTCTGCGCGATCCACGGATACACCTTGTGCGGGGGAAGCTGCCCACCCTCGCCGGGCTTGGCGCCCTGGGCCACCTTGATCTGGATGTCGTCGGCGTTGACCAGGTACGCGCTCGTCACCCCGAACCGGCCGGAGGCCACCTGCTTGATCGCGGAGCGCCGCGTCGGGTCGAGGAGGCGTTCGACGTCCTCGCCTCCCTCCCCGGTGTTCGAGCGGCCGCCGAGCTGGTTCATCGCGATGGCCAGCGTCTCGTGGGCCTCCTGGGAGATCGACCCGTAGCTCATGGCCCCGGTGGAGAACCGTTTCACGATGTCACTGACCGGCTCCACCTCCTCCAGCGGCACCGCTGGGCGGTCCCCGCGCGTCTTGAACAGCCCGCGCAGAGTCATCAGCTGCTCGGCCTGGTCGTCGACCAGCTGGGTGTACTGCCCGAAGATGTCGTAGCGCTTGGCCCGGGTGGCGTGCTGGAGCCGGAACACCGTCTCGGGGTTGAAGAGGTGCGGGGGCCCCTCGCGGCGCCACTGGTACTCCCCGCCCACCTCGAGGTCGCGGTGGTAGGGCGGGATGCCGCTGACCGGGTAGGCCACGTCGTGCCGCGCCTTGACCTCCGCAGCGATGACGTCCAGTCCCACGCCGTCGATCTGGCTGGTGGTGCCGGTGAACCACCGCTGGACCACCTCTCGCGACAGGCCGACCGCCTCGAAGGTCTGCGCTCCGCGGTAGGAGGCCACGGTGGAGATGCCCATCTTGGACATCACCTTCAGCACGCCCTTGCCGAGGGCCTTGATGAGGTTCGCGATCGCCTTCTCGGGGTCCAGACCGTCGAGCTGCTGGCCGGAGCGGCACAGGTCCTCGACCGTCTCCATGGCGAGGTAGGGGTTCACCGCCGCCGCCCCGTAGGCGGTCAGCAGCGCGACGTGGTGCACCTCCCGGACGTCACCGGCCTCGACCACCAGACCCACCCGGGTCCGGGTCCGCTCGCGCACCAGGTGGTGATGGACGGCGCTGGTCAGCAGCAGCGAGGGGATGGGGGCCTTGTCCCGGTCGGCGTGGCGGTCGGAGAGCACGACGAAGAAGGCCCCGCGCTCCACGGCCTCGGAGACCTGGTCGCAGATCTCCTCCAGCCGTTGCTCCAGTGCTCGGGCCCCACCTTCGGCGGGGTACAGGCCGCGCACGACGAACGGCGCGAAGTCGGGATGCAGGCCCTCCAGGTTCATGTGCCGCAGCTGGGCCAGCTGGTCGTTGTCGATCACCGGGAAGTCGAGGACGACCTGGCGGGCGTGCGCAGCCGACTCGTCGAGCATGTTGCGCTGCGGGCCCGTGGAGGTCACCAGGGAGGTCACGATCTCCTCCCGGATCGCGTCCAGGGGCGGGTTGGTGACCTGCGCGAAGGCTCCGGTGAAGTAGTCGAACAGCAGCCGGGGCCGGTCGGACAGGGCGGCGATGGGGGTGTCGGAGCCCATGGCGCCCAGCGGCTCGGTGCCCTGCTGGGCCATGGGCGCGAGGAGCACCCGTAGCTCCTCCTCGGTGTACCCGAAGATCTGCTGGCGCCGGGTCACCGAGGCATGGGTGTGCCGCACGTGAGCGCGGGTGGGCAGGTCCGACATCCGGACCGTCTTCTCGGCCAGCCACTGCTGGTAGGGGGCCGCCTGGGCCAGCTCTGCCTTGAGCGCGGTGTCGTCGACGATCTCGCCGGCCTCGGTGTCGACCAGGAACATCCGGCCCGGCTCCACCCGACCCTTGCGGACCACCTTCTCCTCCGGGATGTCCAGCACCCCGGACTCGCTGGAGAGCACGACCAGACCGTCGTCGCTGACCCAGTACCGGGAGGGACGCAGACCGTTGCGGTCCAGCACACCCCCGACCTGCGTGCCGTCGGTGAACACCAGGTTCATCGGGCCGTCCCACGCCTCCATCAGCATGGAGTGGAACTGGTAGAAGGCCCGGAGGTCGGGCTCCATGTCCTCGTTGTTCTCCCACGGTTCGGGAACCATCATCAGGACCGCGTGCGGCAGGGAGCGACCCCCGAGGTGGACCAGCTCCAACACCTCGTCGAACGTCGCCGAGTCGCTGGCGTCCGGCGTGCAGATCGGCATCGCGTCGGCCAGGTCCCCGGGAAAGGCGTCGCCGGCCAGGATGGACTCCCGGGCGTGCATCCAGTTGCGGTTGCCCCGCACCGTGTTGATCTCCCCGTTGTGCGCGACGAGCCGGTAAGGGTGGGCGAGCGGCCAGGAGGGGAACGTGTTGGTGGAGAAGCGGGAGTGCACGAGCGCCAGGGCGGAGGCGAAGCGCTCGTCGCGCAGGTCCGGGAAGTACTGCGGGAGCTGGTCGGTGGTCAGCATCCCCTTGTAGGTGATGGTCCGTGTCGACAGGGACGCCGGGTAGGTGCCGGTACGGCGCTCGATCACCTTGCGGGCCATCCAGGCACGCCGCTCCAGCGCCAGCCCCTCCTCCGAGGCGTCGGCTCCGGTGACGAACACCTGGCGCATGACGGGGCGCACCGACCGGGCCAGCGAGCCCAGCCCGTCGGCGTGCACCGGGACCTCACGCCAGGCCAGGACGGACAGCCCCTGGGCCCGCAGCAGGTCCTCCACCTCGGCCTGGGCCGCGTCGGGGTCCGGCGAGGGCAGGAACATGATGCCCGCCGCGTAGCGCCCCAGAGGCGGCAGCTCGGTGTCCAGCACGTCGCGGAAGAACGCGTCCGGGAGCTGGGTCAGGATGCCCGCCCCGTCGCCGCTGTCGGGCTCGGCACCGACCGCTCCGCGGTGGTCCAGGTTGTGCAGGGCCGTCAGGGCGTGCTCGACGATGTCGTGACCCGGGGTGCCGCGCAACGTCGCCACGAAGGCCACGCCGCAGGCGTCGTGCTCGTGGGCCCCGTCGTAGAGGCCCTGGGCACGATGGCGCGGCGAGCTCGCCCCGGCAAGTGGGGTGGGTGCAGCGAGGGGTGAGTCGTTCATGGTCACCGTTCGAAGTCGACGGACGAGGGGCGTCAGGACGATCGGGACGGCGCTGACCCGAGACGTGTCGACCCATGATACCGGGCGGGGTTGTCGGAGCGGGCACTTACGATGGAACCGTGCCTGCGACTACTCCGATCGTCCGTTCTCCGCACGACCGGCTCATCGTCCGCGGGGCACGGGAGCACAACCTGCGAGACATCTCCGTCGACATACCCCGGGACGCGCTGGTCGTGTTCACCGGGCTGTCCGGGAGCGGCAAGTCCTCCCTCGCGTTCGACACCATCTTCGCCGAGGGCCAGCGGCGCTACGTCGAGTCCCTGTCGGCCTACGCCCGACAGTTCCTGGGCCAGATGGACAAGCCGGACGTCGACTTCATCGAGGGACTGTCCCCGGCGGTGTCGATCGACCAGAAGTCCACCAACCGCAACCCGCGCTCGACCGTGGGGACCATCACCGAGGTGTACGACTACCTGCGCCTGCTGTTCGCGCGGGTGGGTCATCCACACTGCCCGGTCTGCATGGAGCCGGTGGGACGCCAGACCCCGCAGCAGATCGTCGACCGCCTGCTCGAGCTCCCTTCCGGCACCCGTTTCCAGGTGCTCGCGCCGGTGGTGCGAGCACGCAAGGGTGAGTTCGTCGACCTCTTCGCCGAGCTGCAGTCCAAGGGCTTCGCCCGGGCCCGGGTGGACGGCGAGACAGTGTCGCTGGCCGAGCCTCCGACGCTGGAGAAGCAGCGCAAGCACTCGATCGAGGTGGTGATCGACCGTCTGGTGGCCCGAGGGGGCGACTCCGGCGCCAAGCGCCGGCTCACCGACTCGGTCGAGACGGCGCTCGGGCTGGCCTCGGGCATCGTCGTGGTCGACTTCGTGGACGTCTCCTCCGGCAGCGCGGACGCGGGGCAGGGCCTGCCCGCCGAGCGCCGCTTCTCGGAGAAGATGGCGTGCCCGAACGACCACCCCCTGGCCATCGACGAGGTGGAGCCGCGCTCGTTCTCCTTCAACTCCCCCTTCGGGGCGTGCCCGTCCTGCACCGGGATCGGAGTGGAGCTCGAGGTCGACCCGGACCTGGTGATCCGCGACGAGGACGCCAGCATCCTCGGCGGCGCCATCACGCCCTGGTCTTCGGCCCAGGGGATCAACGACTACTACCTGCGCGTGCTGGGCGGGCTCGGCGAAGACATGAAGTTCTCCCTGGAGGCCCCGTGGCGCTCGCTGCCGGGTCGCGCCCGCGACGCGATCCTCCACGGGTACAAGCACAAGGTCCACGTGCGCTACCGGAACCGGTTCGGCCGGGAGCGGTCCTACTCCACCGGCTTCGAGGGCGTCATTCCCTACATCAAGCGCAAGCACGCCGAGACCGACTCCGACAGCAGCCGTGAGCGCTACGAGGGCTACATGCGCGAGGTGCCGTGCCCGGTCTGCCAGGGGGCTCGGCTCCGCCCCGAGTCGCTGGCCGTGCTGGTCGGGGGTCGCAGCATCGCCCAGGTCTGTCAGCTGCCACTGGATGAGTGCGCGGCTTTCCTGGACGGCGTGGAGTTCACCGATCGCGAGGTGCAGATCGCCGAGCGGGTGATCAAGGAGATCTCCGCGCGCATGGGCTTCCTGCTGGATGTGGGGCTGAACTACCTGTCGCTGGACCGGCCGGCTGGGACACTGTCCGGGGGCGAGGCGCAACGCATCCGGCTGGCCACCCAGATCGGCTCGGGTCTGGTGGGGGTCCTCTACGTGCTCGACGAGCCCTCCATCGGGTTGCACCAGCGCGACAACCACCGACTCATCGAGACCCTGACGCGGCTGCGCGACCTCGGGAACACGTTGATCGTGGTGGAGCACGACGAGGACACCATCGCCGCGGCGGACTGGGTGGTGGACATCGGCCCGGGGGCCGGCGAGCACGGGGGTCAGGTGGTGCACTCCGGCGAGGTGCGCGGGCTGCTGGAGCATCCGACGTCCATCACGGGGGAGTACCTCTCCGGGCGTCGCAGCATCGCCACTCCCACCGAGCGGCGGGCGCAGGACGGGCGCTGCATCAACGTCGTCGGCGCGCGCGAGCACAACCTTCAGGGCGTCACGGTGGGCTTCCCGCTGGGCAACCTCATCGGCATCACCGGCGTCTCCGGGTCCGGCAAGTCGACCCTGGTCAACGAGATCCTCTACAAAGTCCTGGCCAACCACCTCAACGGCGCCCGCCAGGTGCCGGGCCGGCACCGGAGGGTCGAGGGCCTGGAGCAGCTGGACAAGGTGGTCCACGTCGACCAGGGCCCGATCGGGCGCACTCCCCGCAGCAACCCGGCCACCTACACCGGCGTCTTCGACCACGTGCGGCGCCTGTTCGCCGAGACCACCGAAGCCAAGATCCGTGGCTACCTGCCAGGTCGCTTCTCCTTCAACGTCAAGGGGGGCAGATGTGAGGCGTGCAGCGGCGACGGAACCTTGAAGATCGAGATGAACTTCCTTCCCGATGTCTACGTCCCGTGCGAGGTCTGCCACGGCGCTCGGTACAACCGGGAGACCCTGGAGGTGCACTTCAAGGGCCGCACCATCGCGGACGTGCTCGACATGCCGATCGAGGAGGCGGCCGAGTTCTTCGCCGCCGTACCCGCGATCTCGCGGCACCTGAAGACGCTCGTGGACGTGGGGTTGGGCTACGTCCGGCTGGGACAGTCGGCACCTACCCTCTCCGGCGGTGAGGCGCAGCGGGTCAAGCTGGCCTCGGAGCTGCAGAAGCGTTCCACCGGGCGCACGGTGTACGTGCTCGACGAGCCCACCACGGGCCTGCATTTCGAGGACATCCGCAAGCTGCTCGCGGTTCTGCAGGGGCTGGTGGACAAGGGCAATACGGTCATCGTCATCGAGCACAACCTCGACGTGATCAAGTCGGCCGACTGGCTGATCGACATGGGCCCCGGTGGCGGCGTCGGCGGCGGACGGGTGGTGGCCACAGGCACCCCGGAACAGGTTTCTCGCAGCGAGGGGAGCTACACCGGGCAGTTCCTCTCGGCGCTGTTCGGTCGCCAGGAGGTGGCATCCTCCGCCTGATCGGCAACGAAGACCTCCTACCGAAGCGGCCAGCCCGCACTGGCCCACCGCACCGCTCACCCAGGAGACGCGCATGAACACCTCGGCCTCGCACCTGTCCCACCCGCTCGCCCGTCGGGTCGTGCTTCGAGCGGGGTCGCTGGTCTCTCTGGGCGGGGGAGTCGGCGTCCTGGCTGCCTGCGGAAGCGACGACTCCTCCGACAACGCCTCCGAGGAAGGCTCATCGCAGGCACAGGGATCCTCCGGTGAGGATTCGTCGCAAGAGTCGACCCAGGGCTCCGAGTCCCAGCAGGACGACGGGTCGTCGATGAGCACCGACGATGTCCCGGTCGACGGCGTGACGTACGACGAGGCGACCAACACGATCTACAGCCAACCGGGCGAGGGCGAGTTCGTGGCCTTCGACGCGACGTGCCCACACCAGGGATGCTCGGTCTCGGAGTTCGTCGACGGCGAGCTGAAGTGCCCGTGTCACGGCAGCCGGTTCGACCCGGCGACCGGAGAGGTGCTGGGCGGCCCGGCTACCACCGGGCTGCAGACCAAGAGCGTGAGCGTCGAGGGGGATGACCTGGTTGTCGGCTGAGGCCAGGGTGGCCGCCCGTGGCTGACCCGTCGACGTACCGGCCCCGGCCCGGGGAGATCCCCGTGGAGCCAGGGGTCTACCGCTTCCGCGACGTCCACGGCCGGGTGATCTACGTGGGCAAGGCCAAGTCGTTGCGACCGCGGCTGAGCTCCTACTTCCAAGACCCCTCCGCCCTGCACCCCAGGACGCGCTCCATGCTCTCGACGGGAGCGAGCGTGGAGTGGACGGTGGTCCGCAACGAGGTCGAGGCGCTGCAGCTGGAGTACTCCTGGATCAAGGAGTTCGACCCGCGCTTCAACGTCAAGTACCGCGACGACAAGTCCTACCCTTACCTCGCGGTCACCATGGGGGAGGACTACCCGCGCGCCCAGGTGATGCGGGGAAGCAAGCGGGCGGGTACGCGGTACTTCGGGCCGTACACGCACGCCTGGGCCATCCGCGAGACGCTGGACCAGCTGCTCCGCGTGTTTCCGCTGCGCACGTGCAGCAAGGGGGTCTTCGTCCGCGCCGGTCAGGTGGGTCGGCCCTGCCTGCTGGGCTACATCGACAAGTGCTCCGCCCCCTGCGTCGGCAAGGTAGACGACGCCGAACACCGACGGATCGCCGAGGACTTCTGCGACTTCATGGCGGGCAACACGACCCGGTTCGTGAAACGGCTCGAGACCCGCATGCGCGAGGCCAGCGAGGAGCTCGACTTCGAGACCGCGGCTCGCCTGCGCGACGACATCGGGGCCCTGCGGCGCGCCCTGGAGCGCTCAGCGGTCGTGCTGCCCGACGCGACCGACGCTGACGTCTTCGCGCTGGCCGAGGACGAGCTGGAGGTGGCCGTCCAGGTCTTCCACGTGCGCGGCGGCCGGGTCCGCGGACAGCGTGGCTGGGTCAGTGAGAAGGGCGCCGAAGGCTCGGAGGAGATCGTCGAGCACCTGCTGCAGCAGGTGTACGGGTCCGAGGGCGCCGAAGGCGTCCCCCGCGAGGTGCTGGTCCCGTTGCTCCCCAGCGGCGTCGACGACCTCGCGCTGTGGCTCAGCGAGCTACGGGGCTCAGGGGTCCGGGTCCGGGTACCGCAGCGGGGGGACAAGCGCGCCCTGATGGACACGGTGGCGCGGAACGCACAGCAGGCCCTCGCCCGGCACAAGGTGGCCCGTTCGGGGGACCTGACGGTGCGCGGGCAGGCCCTGCAGAGCCTGCAGGAGGAGCTGGAGCTGGAGGACGCGCCGCTGCGCATCGAGTCGTTCGACGTCTCCCACGTCCAGGGCACGAACGTGGTCGGCTCCATGGTCGTCTTCGAGGACGGCCTGGCCCGCAAGTCGGAGTACCGGCGCTTCATCGTGCGCCAGGGGACCTCGGACGACACGGCAGCGATGCACGAGGTGCTCACCCGCCGCTTCCGTCACCTCAGGGCATCCGAGGAACGCAGCGCCGGCCACCCTGACGAGGACGACAAACCGGCGAAGTTCGCCTATCCCCCCAACCTCGTCGTCGTGGACGGCGGCCTGCCGCAGGTCAACGCCGCCCAGTCGGCCCTGCTCGACCTCGGCGTCAGCGACGTGGTCGTGATCGGGCTGGCCAAGCGTCTGGAAGAGGTGTGGGTACCCGGCCAGGAGTTCCCGGTCATCCTCCCGCGCGCCAGCGAAGGCCTGTACCTGCTGCAGCGCGTCCGGGACGAGGCGCACCGCTTCGCCGTAGCCTTCCACCGGCAGCGCCGCTCCAAGGCAATGACCCACAGCGCCCTGGACGACATCGCCGGGCTGGGTCCAGCCCGCCGGCAACAGCTGCTCGCGAGGTTCGGGTCGGTGAAACGGGTCCGAGCCGCTACGGTCGAGGAACTGCAGCAGGTCTCGGGGATCGGACCGGGTCTGGCCCAGACCATCGCGAAGGCGCTGCGCGAGGAGACGCAGCCCCGACCCACGATTAATGTGAGCACCGGAGAAGTCGCGGACTGAAGGGAAGCACATGGTCGTTGACTCACGCGGCGAGCCGGGCAGCCGCGGCGAGGTCATCCTGCTGACCGGAATGAGCGGGGCGGGCCGCACCACCGCAGCCGACGTGCTCGAGGACCGCGGCTGGTATGTCGTCGACAACCTGCCCGCCCGCATGCTGACGTCACTGGTCGACGCCGTCGCCGACGAGGCCCATCCCCGGGTGGCCGCCGTGGTCGACGTCCGCAGCCGGGACTTCATCGCCGACTTCTCCGCCGCCCTGACCGCATTGAGGGAACGGGGCTGGACGCCGGTCATCGTCTTCTTCGACGCGACCGACGAGGTCCTCATCCGCCGTTTCGACGCCGTGCGCAGACCGCACCCCCTGCAGCAGTCGGGGCCGCTGCTCGACGGGATCCGCACCGAGCGACGCATGCTGGACGAGATCCGCACTGCAGCCGAGCTCGTGCTCGACACCACCGGGTACAACGTGCACGAGCTCAGTGCCGCCGTGGACGAGCTGCTCGTCGGCGACGACGACCAGGCGCGGCTGCGCGTCGTGATCATGTCCTTCGGCTTCAAGTACGGCATCCCGCTGGACGCTGACGTCGTGCTCGACATGCGCTTCCTGCCCAACCCGTACTGGGAGCCTGCGCTGCGCGAGTACGACGGGCGCGACGAGCCCGTCCGTGACTTCGTCCTGGCTCAGCCGGGAGCGGATGAGTTTCTGCAGTACGCCGAGTCGATGTTGCGCACGGCGATCCGCGGCTATCTGCGGGAAGGCAGGCGACACGTCACCGTGGCGGTGGGCTGTACCGGAGGCAAACACCGGTCCGTGGCCACCGTGGAGGCCCTGGTCTCCCGGCTGGGCGAGATTGCCGACGTGGCCATCACGGCGGTCCAGCGCGACCTGGGGCGCGAATGACCGGCCCACGCACGGTGGCCCTGGGGGGCGGGCACGGCCTGTCCGCCTCGTTGCGCGCCCTGCGTCACCTCTCCGAGAACATCACGGCTGTGGTGACCGTCGCCGATGACGGGGGTTCGAGCGGCCGGCTGCGCGAGGAGTTCGACATCCTGCCCCCGGGCGACCTGCGCATGGCGCTCGCCTCGCTGTGTGAGGACACCAGCTGGGGCCACCAGTGGGCATCGGTCCTGCAGCACCGGCTCGGCGGGGACGGCGAGCTGTCTGGGCACGCCCTCGGCAACCTGCTGCTGATGAGCCTGTGGGAGCTGAGCGACGACCCGGTACGCGCCCTGGAGATCGCGGGCAGGCTGCTCAACATCCGCGGTCGGGTGCTGCCCATGTCCACGGTGCCACTGGCCATCGAGGCCGTCATCCAAGGCGAGGGACGCGCCGAGCGGGTTCGGGGCCAGTCCGCAGTGGCCTCATCGCGGGGACGGTTGCTGGAGATGACGCTGGCGCCGCCCTCGCCGCCCGCGTGCGCGGAGGCCGTGGAGGCCATCACTCTCGCCGACTGGGTCATCCTCGGGCCCGGCTCCTGGTTCACCTCGGTGATGCCCCACCTGCTCGTCCCCGGTCTGCGCAAGGCCCTGGAACAGACACCGGCCCACCGGATCCTCACTCTCAATGTGGGCACCCACGACACCGAGACACGGAACATGGTCACCACCGAGCACATCGACGTCCTGCGCGCACATGCCCCCGACCTCACGTTCGACTACGTCATTGCCGACCCGACCGTGACGGGGGGCGAAGAAGATGCGCTGCGCGAGACGTGCAGCAGGATGGGCGCCGAGCTCGTGGTCTCCGCGGTGGGCAAGCGGTCGGCGCAGGGCCAGCACGACACGCTCCGCCTGGCCGCGGCCTTCCGGGACGTGATGTCCGTCCCGACCACCCACGCCGGCCCGGTGCCGCCGGCTTTGACCACACGCGATGGGGGACCCTCATGGCCCGGGAGAGGATGAGCGCCATGGCGATGACGGCCAAGGTGAAGGACGAGCTGAGCCGGTTGCCCGTGACCAAGACCTGCTGCCGCAAGTCCGAGGTCGCCACCATGCTGCGGTTCGCCGGCGGCCTGCACATCATCGGTGGGCGGATCGTCATCGAGGCGGAGCTGGACACCACAGCGGCCGCGCGTCGGCTGCGCAGCGCCATCCACGAGCTCTACGGCGTCCGCAGCGAGATCGTGGTGATGAGCGCCGGCGGTCTGCGCAAGACCACCCGCTACGTGCTCCGGGTCGCCGCCGACGGTGAGGCGCTGGCCCGTCAGACCGGGCTGATCGACCACCGCGGACGCCCGGTGCGCGGGCTGCCGCCACGGGTGGTGGGGGCCTCAATCTGTGACGCGGAGGCAGCCTGGCGTGGTGCGTTCCTGGCGCACGGCTCCATCACCGAACCCGGTCGCTCCTCGGCCCTGGAGGTCACCTGTCCCGGCCCGGAGGCCGCGCTCGCCTTGGTGGGGGCCGCCCGGCGCCTGGGCATCGCCTCCAAGGCTCGCGAGGTCAGGGGGGTGGACCGGGTCGTGCTGCGCGACGGTGACGCCATCGGCGCCATGCTGACGCGGCTGGGTGCCCACGAGGCCGTGCTCACCTGGGAGGAGCGGCGAATGCGCCGCGAGGTCAGGGCCACCGCGAACCGGTTGGCCAACTTCGACGACGCCAACCTGCGTCGCTCCGCCCGCGCCGCCGTGGCGGCGGGCGCCCGCGTGCAGCGAGCGCTGGACATCCTCGGCGACGACGTCCCCGAGCATCTCGCGGTCGCGGGTCGACTCCGGTTGGTGCATAAGCAGGCCAGTCTGGAAGAGTTGGGTGCGCTGGCCGACCCGCCGATGACCAAGGACGCAGTCGCCGGGCGGATCAGGCGCTTGTTGGCGATGGCCGACAAGCGGGCCGAGGAAGAGGGCATCGACGGGACCGACGCGCATGTCAGCGCGGACATGTACGAGGACTAACGGCACCAGCGCCGTCGCCCTGGATCCCCTAGGTTGACAGGCACAGCGCCAGTGACCACGTGGACCCTCCACGGACCAGCGCGCAGACAGACCACAAACGAAAGGTGAACGCGATGACCGTACGCGTAGGCATCAACGGATTCGGCCGTATCGGCCGCAACTTCTTCCGAGCCGTGCATGCGAGCGGGGCGGACGTCGAGATCGTCGGCGTCAACGACTTGACCGACAACGCGTCGCTGGCGCACCTGCTCCGCTTCGACTCGATCCTGGGTCGTCTCGACGGTGACGTCACCTCCACCGACACCGACATCAGCGTGGACGGACACTCCTTCAGCGCCTTCGCGGAGAAGGACCCGACCGCCCTGCCCTGGGGCGACCTCGGCGCCGACGTGGTGCTGGAGTCCACGGGCATCTTCACCGACGCCACTCGGGCTCAGGCCCACATCGACGCCGGCGCCAAGAAGGTCATCATCTCCGCCCCGGCCAAGAACGAGGACATCACCGTGGTGATGGGGGTGAACGACGAGCAGTACGACCCCGAGCAGCACCACATCATCTCCAACGCCTCGTGCACGACGAACTGCCTGGCCCCCATGGCCAAGGCACTGCACGACGAGCTCGGCATCGTCCGGGGACTGATGACCACCATCCACGCGTACACGGCCGACCAGAACCTGCAGGACGGCCCGCACAAGGACCTGCGACGGGCCCGGGCGGCGGCGCTGAACATCGTGCCCACGACCACCGGAGCCGCCAAGGCGGTGGCCCTGGTGCTCCCCGAGCTCAAGGGCAAGCTCGACGGCTACGCTCTTCGCGTGCCGACGCCGACCGGTTCGGCCACGGACCTCACGTTCGAGGCGACCCGCGAGACGACGGTCGAGGAGGTCAACGGGATCGTGAAGGCGGCGGCCGAAGGAAGCCTGCGGGGGATTCTCAAGTACTCCCAGGACCCTCTGGTCTCCAAGGACATCGAGACCGACCCGGCGTCCTGCATCTTCGACTCCGGCCTGACCAAGGTCATCGGCAACCAGGTGAAGGTCGTCGGCTGGTACGACAACGAGTGGGGCTACTCCTCTCGCCTGGTCGACCTGTCCACGCTCGTCGGCAAGAGTCTCTGAGCCGATGCGCACCCTGGACTCCCTGCCCGATCTGCGGGGCCAGCGGGTGCTGGTGCGCAGCGACCTCAACGTCCCTCTCGACGGTGAGCGCATCACCGACGACGGCCGGGTACGCGCCTCAGTGCCCACCATCGAGCGGCTGCTGGGGGCCGGGGCAAGGGTCGTCGTGTGTGCCCACCTGGGACGGCCCCAGGGTGCGCCGGACGCGAGGTACTCCCTGCGTCCGGTGGCCCATCGGCTGGGCGAGCTGCTGGAACGGCCGGTCGGCTTCTGCCCGGAGACGGTAGGACCGCAGGCGGCGCAGGCGGTGGATGCGCTCGGCGACGGCGAGGTGCTGGTGCTGGAGAACCTGCGCTTCAATGCCGGTGAGACGGCCAAGGACGAGCAGCAGCGAGCCGACTTCGCCCAGCACCTCGCGAGCCTGGCCGATGCGTTCGTCAGTGACGGGTTCGGGGTGGTGCACCGCAAGCAGGCCAGTGTGTACGACGTCGCGGCGCTGCTGCCGCACGCGGCCGGCGGACTGGTCGCGGCCGAGGTCGCCGTGATGCGTCAGCTCACGGAAGACCCGGCCCGGCCCTACGCCGTGGTCCTCGGTGGCGCCAAGGTGAGTGACAAGCTCGGCGTGATCGACAACCTCATCGCCCTCGCGGACCGGCTGCTGATCGGCGGCGGGATGGTCTTCACGTTCCTCAAGGCCCAGGGCTACGAGGTGGGCCGGAGCCTGCTCGAGCAGGACCAGGTGGAGACGGTGCGCGGCTACCTGGAGAAGGCCCAGCGGTCCGGCGTCGAGATCATCCTGCCCACCGACATCGTCGCCGCGACGCGGTTCGCCGCCGACGCCGACCACGACGTGGTCTCAGCCCAGGACATCCCCAGCGACCGTATCGGGGTGGACATCGGCCCCGAGTCCAGCCACGCCTTCGCCGCGTCGCTCGGCGACGCGCAGACCGTCTTCTGGAACGGACCGATGGGCGCCTTCGAGATGGCGCCCTTCGCCCACGGCACCGACGTCATCGCCCGAGTGCTGCGAGAGCGGACGGCCGAGGGGGCGCTCACGGTCGTCGGTGGAGGCGACAGCGCCGCGGCGGTCCGACAGCTCGGCTACGCCGACACCGACTTTGCCCACATCTCCACCGGCGGGGGAGCCAGCCTGGAGTTCTTGGAAGGCAAGACCCTGCCCGGACTCGACGTACTGGAGGACTGATGACCACCCGAACCCCGCTGATGGCCGGCAACTGGAAGCTCAACCTCGACCACCTGCAAGCCACGCACCACGTACAGAAGCTCGACTGGAGCCTGAGCGACGGGCGCCACGACTACGGCGCGGTCGAGGTCGCGGTGCTGCCGCCCTTCACCGACCTGCGTTCGGTGCAGACCCTGGTGCAGGGTGACCAGCTGAAGCTCAAGTACGGCGCCCAGGACCTGTCTGCTCACGACGAGGGTGCGTACACCGGCGAGGTCTCCGGCGCGTTCTTGGCCAAGCTCGGATGCACCTACGTCGTCGTCGGGCACAGTGAGCGCCGCGAGTACCACCGTGAGGACGACGCGCTGGTAGCGCAGAAGGTGGCCGCGGCGCTGCGTCACGGCCTGTGCCCGATCGTCTGCGTCGGTGAGGGCCTGGAGGTGCGCGAGGCCGGCTCTGCGGTGAAGTTCGTGGTGGAGCAGGTCCGCGCCGCGCTGGACGGGGTCGGTGACGAGCAGGTCAACGACATCGTGGTCGCCTACGAGCCGGTATGGGCTATCGGTACCGGTGAGGTGGCCACGCCGGAGGACGCCCAGGAGGTCTGCGCGGCCATCCGTCTGGAGATCGCCGAGATGGTCGGGGAGCACGCCGCCGACGGCGTCCGGGTGCTGTACGGCGGGTCGGTCAAGCCGAACAACGTCGGTGCCATCATGGCCCAGGAGGACATCGACGGCGCCCTGGTCGGGGGGGCCTCCACCAGCGTGGACGACTTCGCCTCCATCTGCCGCTACCAGCAGCATCACGCCGCCGGCTGACGACCGATCTCGTCGCTGGCTGCGTTAGGCTGTGCTGCGGCCTGGCCGTGGGCGGGCCCGGCGAGGTGATGTTTCGGAAGAGAGGTGGCAGGGAGCGTGGAGTGGGCGCGGATCTTTCTGGATGTCCTGCTGGTGCTCAGTGGGCTGGTCCTGATGCTCCTCATCCTCATGCACAAGGGTCGCGGTGGCGGCCTGTCCGACATGTTCGGTGGCGGGATGTCGAGCAGCCTGGGCGGCTCGTCTGTGGCCGAGCGCAACCTGAACCGCATCACCGTGGCCACGGCCGTCGTCTGGATCACCTCGGTCGTCGGCATCGGCATCTTGGTCTGACCCCTTCACCCTGAGCAGGAGTATCCCGTGGTAGGAACACACGCCATCAGAGGCAGTCGAGTCGGCAGTGGGCCGATGGGGGAGGCCGAGCGAGGCCAGCGAGCCCCGTCGGTCACGGTGTCCTACTGGTGTGCCCACGGCCACGAGTCGACGCCGACCTTCATGGCCGACGGCGACATCGAGCTGCCCGAGATGTGGCAGTGCCCCCGCTGTGGGATGCCCGCGGGCAGGGACCGGGAGAACCCGCCGGAGGCCGTGCGGGTCGAGCCGTTCAAGACCCATCTCGCCTACGTCAAGGAACGTCGCTCCGACGCCGACGGTGCCCAGCTCCTCGACGAGGCGCTTTCGGCGATGCGTGCGCGCGGAGTGGGCTCGGGCTCGTCCTGAGGCGGCGCCCGCCGTGAGCGTGCCCGGGCCCGGGGCCGCTCAGCCTTCCTCGCCGGCCGCCTCTCGGTCCATCCACCACACCGTGTCGAGCTGACCGCGTACGAACGACGCGGGGACGTCGGGATCGTTGGCTTCGGCCCCCTGGGCCCGGCGTACCGCGTCCGCCTTGTCCGCACCCGCGACCACGAAGTGGACGGTGCGGGAGCGGCGCAACACGGGCACCGTCAGCGACACCCGCAGCGGTGGTGGCTTGGGCGACTGCGTGACGGCGACGGTGGGGACGGCCGGGTCGTCGATCAGAACCTCGTCGCGACCAGGGAACAACGAGGCCACGTGCGTGTCGGGCCCCAGGCCGAGCAGCATCACGTCGAAGACCGGTGAGGCGACGTCTGTCGCCTCGGTCGTGGCCGGGGCCAGTGCGGCCAGCTGGGCCGCGTAGTCCAGGGTCGCCTGCGCCAGACCGGCGAGGTCCGGGTCCTCCTCGCCCTCTCGGGCGCCGAGCAACCGGTGCACCGACGCCTCGGGAACGGGCAGCGTGCGCAGCCCCACCGCGTCAGCCTGCTCGTCGTTGCGGTCGGGGTGCCCACGGGGGACGTACCGCTCGTCTCCCCACCACACATGGACCGACGGCCACCAGGAAGCATCGCCGTGGTCACGCGCGAGAGCCTCCACGACCGCGACTCCGCTGGACCCGCCGGTCAGGCTGAGGTGCGCGACACCACGTTGGCTGACTGCCGCCTCCATCTGCTCGGCCACCGCGGCCGCGGCGGCGGCGGCTAGGGCGCTCTTGTCGGAGTAGACCTCCATGCGACTCACCTCTGCGGATCTCAGTGCTGTGTTGACCGACTCCTGAAGGCGCTGCGGGTCCGGCGAGCCCATCTCGGGGCGACGGCGGCGTAACGCAGCGCTGGTGACCGAGGGGTTGCCCTCGGACACCGAGGTCGGTGGTGGCGGGGCATGACCGCCTCGGATGGCCTCGGTCTGCGTCAAAGAGCGCTTGCTGAGCCGAGACATTCCCCGGCACAGCGCCGAGGCGTAGATCTCGTCGGCATCGAGGCGACGCAGCTCTGCGGCGAGGGACTCGGCCAGGCCCGGCTCCAGCAGGGCCACCTCTCGAGTGGGTTGCCCGGCCTGGTCCAGCACCGCGACCTGGCCCTCCATTCGTGTCAGGTCGATGGGCCCGCTCGGCCGGTTCAGGCGCACACTCACCACTCCCGTGCCCGTCTGGCTCCGCGTGCGGAGCACCGGCACGTCCAACGCGTCGGCCAGCCATCCGGCCAACAGGTCGGCGCTGGCGCTCTCGGCCTCCCCAGTGACCGTGGCGCCGGTGACCTCTTCGTAGGGCGGGTAGTCCAGGGTGGCCGCCAGCAGGGCGCGCCAGCGGGTGACGCGGGTCCAGCTGAGGTCCGTGTCGCCACTGACGTAGTGACGACCACGTCGCTTGAGCTGTCTGGAGGGCTTGGTGCCCCACGCAGCGTCGGTGATGCGTCGGTGGGCGAGGCGCCCCAGTGGCGAGCCGGCGACATCGGCGGGCGGGTCGCAGGGCCACCAGGCGACGATGGGGGAGTCAGGCAGCAGCAACGGGGTGACCACGGCGTCACCGTGGTCGGCCAGGGGGCCGTAGAGGCGCAGCACGACGATCTCACTGGCGCCGGCGTCGCCCCCGACGCGGATCTGCGCATCCAAGCGTTGCCGGCCCCGCCCGTTGCCGCGCACTACCACCACGATCCGCGCCGGGTGCTGCCGTGTGGCCTGGTTCGCCGTGGAGATGGCTTCGTCCGCGCCGGTCTCGTCGGCCACCACCAGCAGGGTCAGCACCCGGCCCATGGCCATGGCGCCGACCTCGTTGCGCAGCTCGATCAGCCGCTTGCCGATCGCAGACGTGGTGGTGCTGGGCAGGTCGACGATCACGGCAGCCTCCACTCACGACCATCGGCGCGCATCATCTCGTCCGCCTCGGCCGGCCCCCAGGACCCTGCCGGGTAGGGGCTGGGCGGCACGCTACTGCGCCGCCAGTGCTCCACGATCGGGTCCAGGATCCGCCAGGACAGGTCCACCTCCTCGTGACGAGGAAAGAGAGGTGGGTCCCCGAGCAGCACGTCCAGGATGAGGCGCTCGTAGGCCTCCGGACTCGACTCGGTGAACGAGGCACCGTAGCCGAAGTCCATCGTCACGTCGCGCACCTCCATCTGCGAACCCGGTACCTTCGACCCGAACCGCACGGTGACCCCCTCGTCGGGCTGCACGCGGATGACCACGGCGTTGCGCCCGAGGTCTTCGGTGGCGGTGCTGGCGAACGGCAGGTGGGGCGCCTGCTTGAACACGACGGCGATCTCGGTCACCCGCTTGCCGAGGCGCTTGCCCGTGCGCAGGTAGAACGGAACGCCGGCCCACCGTCGCGTGTGGACACCCAGCTGTACCGCCGCATAGGTCTCGGTGCTGGAGTCGGCTCCGATGCCGTCCTCCTCCAGGTAGCCACGGACCTGCTCACTGCCCTGCCAGCCCGACGTGTAGCGGCCCCGGCAGGTCCCTGCGGACAGGTCCTGCGGCAGCTGCACCGAGGTGAGCACCTTCTCCTTCTCGGCGCGCACGGCGTCGGCGGTGAACCCGACCGGCTCCTCCATCGCCGTCAGCGCCAGGAGCTGCAGCAGGTGGTTCTGGATGACGTCCTTGGCCGCCCCGACGTCGTCGTAGTATCCGGCACGACCCCCGATGCCGATGTCCTCCGCCATGGTGATCTGCACGTGGTCGACGTAGTTGCTGTTCCAGACCGGCTCGAACATCTGGTTCGCAAAGCGCAGAGCCAACAGGTTCTGCACCGTCTCCTTGCCGAGGTAGTGGTCGATCCGGAAGACCGAGTCCGGCGGGAAGACCGACTCCACGATGTCGTTCAGCTCCTGGGCGCTGGCCAGGTCGTGACCGAAGGGCTTCTCGATCACCACGCGCCGCCAGGTCTGGGGCCGGGGGCTGCTCAGCCCGGACTCACGCAGCTGCTGGCAGACCGGGGCGAACCAGGTCGGGGGGATCGACAGGTAGAAGGCGTGGTTGCCGCCCGTACCTCTCTGGTCGTCCAGCGCCCGGACGGTCTGCGCCAACAACCGGAAGGCGTCGGGATCGTCGAAGGCTCCCGGGACGAACCTGAAACCTTGAGCCAGCCCGCGCCAGACCTCCTCACGGAAGGGCGTGCGTGCGTGCGTCTTCACGGAGTCGTGGACCACCGCGGCGAAGTCCTCGTCCTCCCAGTCGCGCCGGGCGAACCCCACCAGGGAGAACCCCGGCGGCAACAGCCCGCGGTTGGCCAGGTCGTAGATGGCCGGCATGAGCTTCTTGCGCGCCAGGTCGCCGGTCACTCCGAACATGACCATGCTGCACGGCCCGGCGATCCGGGGGAGCCGTTTGTCCTGCGGATCGCGGAGCGGGTTGGGCCGCGGTTGCACGGCGGCCGGGCTCATACGGGCCCGGCCGCCGGCGCTACCGTGATGGCGGCCGCTTCGAGCACCTCGAGGGCCGCACTGCTCATCCCTTGTCGCTGCTGTGCTTGTCGAGCTGCCCCTGCACCGTCTCCAGGAGCTCGTCCCAGGACTTCTCGAACTTCTCCACACCCTCATCCTCGAGCACCTGGACGACGTCGCCGTAGGAGACGCCCACCCGCTCCAGCGAGTCCAGCACCTGCTGCGCATCGTCGTAGTTGCTGGTGACGGTGTCGCCGCGGACCTCCGCGTGGTCCTCCACCGCGTCCATGGTGCCCCCGGGCATGGTGTTGACGGTCTGCGGGGCCACCAGGTCCACGACGTACATGGTGTCCTTGTAGTCCTCGTTCTTCACCCCGGTGGAGGCCCACAGCGGACGCT
>Ga0102946_1000096_pt1 | contig 29133 bp, 22 predicted proteins | sample SalPon2A_A_D1_MG_FD_78209 | JGI IMG/M metagenome (GOLD analysis project Ga0102946, IMG submission 78209) | Soil microbial communities from South San Francisco under conditions of wetland restoration - Salt Pond MetaG R2A_A_D1_MG | ecosystem: Environmental > Terrestrial > Soil > Wetlands | place... | reverse complement strand
GCCCAGTCGGTCCTGGAAAACAGTGGTGATCATGATGAATCGTTCCATCACCTGCTCAAGACACTAGAATTGGCCGGGTATGACCAGGCAGATCTCGACGAGGCTGACCAGGTTTATCAGCAAATGGGCCTGGGAGGTGTCTATCACTGGCTGTTGGTTGATCGGAAGGAGACCCGCAACATAGGTCAGTACCAGCCGCCGCTGGCCCATGCCCGGTATGCCATTCAATCTGGTGACCTCGATGCTGCCATGGGTTGGCTTGAGGACGCATTGGAAGCACGCCAGTACGAATTGCTATGGATTAACGTGGATCCAAAGTATGACCCTCTTCGCGGCGATCCACGCTTCGATTCACTGGTTAAAACCATCGGTCTGCCGCCACTTAAGAATTCTTAAGGTTCTTCTTAAAGACGCACTGGTGCTAATCGGCTCATGATCTGTCGATTCACTGTGCATAAGGAGAAGCATACCGATGAGCCAGCGTACATTGGTCTACACCGTTTTTTTACTGATCACCATTCTGACTTCAGGGAAGGCTGTGGCGACAGATCCGGCCTGGAAATACGACATTGACGGGAATGTCGCCGCAACACCCGTAAAGTTTGGTGACCAGATCCTGGTGGCTGGTGGTCACACGCTGACCAGCCTGAATATGGACGGGTCAGAGTCGTGGACGATGCAGCTTCAAGGGGCGATTCTGAGTACGCCCGGCCTGGGTGATGGCCGGATTTATATTCATACCAGTGCCGGATTGACTGCCCTTAACGGACAACACGAAGAAATCTGGCATTACCCGGCAGAAGACCTGGGTGCCCTTGTTGATGGGCGCACATGGGGATGGGGCAATGTCATCAAGGGCGACCCCTGGGCATATTATCGATCTTCACCTCTTGTGACAGACACAGCAATCGTGTTTGGCAACTCCGATGGTGTGCACGCGGTCAACCCGGAAACCGGTGAACGCCTCTGGTATCGACCAACCGGACCTGTCACGACTGACATTGTTGGCGTGGAAGATTCCGTGTTGGCTGCGGACTGGAATAACAGCCTGAGGAGGCTTGCGCTTGCTGATGGCAGCGTGGAGTGGACATTCGAGGCATTGCCACCTCATGGGGTCTATTCAAGCTGGATCGGTTGGATTGGACTCAATCTCACGCCGGTGGTCGCAGATGGTCACGCCTTTTTTGGAAGCCGGGGCACTTACTTTTACGCTGTCAACCTTGAAAGCGGCAGGGAAAGCTGGAGCAACAAACACGGAACCAGCTGGATTGGGTCTGCTGCGATCATTGACGAGACCGACGTATTTTTTGGCCTGAGTGATGGCAAGGGCGTGATTGGAATTGAAAGGGCAAGCGGTAACCAAAGCCTGTTTGTGCCCGCACCAGGTCCAATTTTCGCCACACCGGTACTGTCGGGTGATTTCCTGATCGCCGGGACACTCATGGGAGAGGTGCTGGTGATCGATCTGGAACAGGGCCGCGTGGTCAATACTCACAAACTGCATGATTCACAAAAACCCTATAACAGCTACTTCCAGCCTGATCCTGATTCCACCCTGACGCCCTACGAGTATACGGTTCAGCAAATGGATGTGATGAAAAAGGAACAACGCTCTGTGCTCAGCATGTCGGTGATCGGTGGTTTGCTAATCGTTGGAACCGGCAATGGGGATGTCCTGGCCTTTGAGCTGGATGCACTTGTGGGACAACCCTGATCGTCAGCACCCACGCCTCCTGGTCAGGTGAAAGAACGATTGGGCGCGGGTTGTAATCCAGCCAGCTAACCGGGGTCTGTGTTCTCTAAAAGTTTCACCTTGATACTGGCTATTCCGGTAATCTTGTCGCCATTGAAACGACAAGAAGAATCATTTGGCACTTTTTGAGGAGTTAAAACGCAGGAACGTGTTCCGCGTGGGTGTTGCCTACGTGGTTGGTGCGTGGGTGGTGCTCCAGATCGTGGACTTTGTGCTGGACGCTATCGCAGCGCCAAACTGGATTGTACAGGCATGCATTCTGGTTGCGATTGTGGGCCTGCCCGTGGTTCTGGTTGTAGCGTGGGTGTTTGAATTGACGCCCGAGGGGATTAAACGTGATTCTGAGGTTGACAGAACAGAATCGATAGCGACCGGAACTGGCCGAAAGATGGACCGGGTCATTATTGGATTCCTGGTATTGGCGATCCTGATCCTGGTGGGTGAGCGTTTCCTTGGCAGCGATTCGACGATCGCCCCAATGAGCGAAGAAATGGGCAGTACCATCGCGGTCCTGCCTTTCGTCAACATGTCCTCAAGCCAGGAGCAGGAATACTTCTCCGATGGCATTACCGAGGAAATTCTTAACCGACTGGCCAGTATTCGGGGGTTGCAGGTCGCAGCACGAACCTCGGTGTTTTCATTCAAGAACCAAAACCAGGATATTCGGGAAATCGCTGAAATGCTGGGCGTCCAGACCATCCTCGAGGGCAGTGTGCGAAGGTCTGAAGACGAAGTCAGGATCACAGCCCAATTGATCCGGGCCAGCGACGGTTTTCATCTCTGGTCTGAAACCTATGACCGGAAACTGGAAAACGTTTTCGCTGTTCAGGATGATATTGCCAGTCGGATTGCCGAGGCATTACAGGTTTCCATGGGTGTTGCTGGCCAGTCTGGCACCGTAATCCGAACCGTTGACCCGGAGGTCTATGATCTCTATTTGCGCGCCCGGGCAATCCATCGACAAAGAGGCGAGGGGTTGCTTGAAGCCATTGAACTTTTTGAAAAGGCATTGGCGATCGATCCTGAGTTTGCTCCTGCCTGGGCAGGTTTGTCTCACACCTATAATGTAATTCCCAACTACATCAGTGTGCAGCAGTACGAGGACCTTGGGGACATCATGGGTAAGAGTCTGGCGGCTGCGCAACAGGCTCTGGATCTCGACCCCAATCTTCCTTCAGCCATACACGCCATGGCCAATAACCTTCTGTTTTCGTTTGAATGGGCACAAGCGCAGCAGCATTACCTCAAGGCTCTGGAGTTGGATCCGGATTCAGCGGACATCATGGAGGATTACGTTTCGCTGCTGACATTTGCCGGTCAACCTGACATTGCCCGGCCTTTCGCTGAGCGAATGATCGAGCTGGATCCCTACGTTCCTGTTTTTCACAATGCGATGATCATGCTTCTGATGGTGGAGGGTGAGACTGAGTTGAAGGAAAAACACATTCAAATTGCATTGGAGATTAATCCCGACCTGCCCAATATTCAGCTCACTCAACTTGGTAACCTTCTGGTACAAGGGCGGTTTGATGAGGCGCGGAATTTCGTCACGGCCATGGGCGAAATCCGAGTCAGCAAGAACACCACGTTCAAGGTTCTGGACTGGCTGGCAAGTGGTGCCCGGGGCACTCCTGAACCCGAGGTCATGGCTGTGCTGGACGAAATCCCAACTTATATCTACCTTGCCGGCCGGTACGACCTGTGGATCGAGGCTGTTGAGTCTGCAGCCGATGGCTGGCCTGAATGGTATATATCTCCGGTTCTGGACCTGTACGCACCAATAGGGAGTGTCGAAAATCGTCACAGGTTCAGATCGGAGCCACGAACCAAAGAATATCTTGAGAGTCTTCGCCTGCCTGAATTCTGGCGCCAGGAGGGCTGGCCTGATATGTGCCAGCCGGTTGGTGAAGAGGATTTTGAGTGCGCATAAAAAAACCGGGAGCGATTCAATCGCTCCCGGTATTCTTGGCCAGATTTTCTGGCGTCCTGCCGATTAACGTCCTGCTGCTTCGGGCAGATTGCTTACATGTTCGGCTCCATGAAGAATTTCAATGGTCGAGCCGTCAAATGCATCATTGACCGGCTCTGAGCGTCCACCCAGGCATCGCTCCAGGAACCCTTCCATCACTGAGTAGAACGCCAGCCGGTTTTCAGGACGTGCAAATCCGTGTCCCTCATCCGGGAAGTTGACGTATGTCACCGGTAGTTCCTTCTCTGCCATTGCTTCAACCAATTGGTCAGATTCCAGCTTGGTCACACGTGGGTCGTTTTCACCCTGTCCAACCAGTAATGGAACCTTGATGTCATCAACACGGCTGATGGCTGAGCGTTCCAGCATGTCTTCACGTTCTCCCGGATTGGCAGGGTCGCCAACATAGGTGTACCAGGTGCCCTGCAGGAAAGGCTTCCAGTACTCCGGGAAACTTTCGATCAGGGTTGCCAGGCTTGATGGGCCTACCAGGTCCACGCCGCAGGCGAAGGTGTCAGGCGTAAAGCTGACACCAATCAGTGTGGCATAGCCGCCATAGGATCCGCCGACGATTGAAACCTTGTCCGGATCGGCAATGCCTTCTTCAACGGCCCAGGCAACACCGTCGATCAGGTCGTCATGCATCTTGCCTGCAAACTCCTTGATGGCGCCGCGGACAAAGGACTTACCAAAGCCTGTCGACCCGCGATAATTCACCGAAAGGACTGCATACCCGCGATTGGCCAGCCACTGGTGCCAGGCGTTGTAGCCATAAGCATCCCGGGCCCAGGGACCACCATGGACAGCGAGAACCATGGGTAACGGTTCTTCCGGACGTCCGTCATTATCTGCATCACTGCCAATGGGCAGGGTCAGGTATGAGACCAGTTCCAGGCCATCCCGCGAAGCGATGGTGACCGGTTGCATCGCGGCCAGTTCGTATTCGGCCAGGTCAGGCCGCTGAACCACCATTTCCGAAACAGAATCATCTTCGCTGTTAAAGATGAAATAGGCGCCAGGCTTGTTGGATGAATCATTGTGAACGACCCAGGTTGACATGTCCTGGGTGGTTGCAACGATGCTGAGTGAGCCATTCAGCTCAGCAGTCAACGCTTCAAGATCAGACGCGATTTCATCATTCAGCGGATACCAGGCTGATTTGAGGTAATCGGCATTGTAAGCCACAGGCTCGTAAGTTCGCTGATCCATCAAAAGCGCTGAAATATCGGCATTGGGGTTTTCTGCCATTACAGTGGCTTCTTTTGTCTCAATTGAGACAGCGGTCAGGGCAGCCTTGTCCCTGCCGGTGCTGTCAACGAAATAGAGAGTGTCATTGGCCTTGTTAAATCCAACAGCCTGGGTGGTCAGGAAGTCTTCTGCTGCAATTTCTGCGAACAGGTTGCCTTCCATGTCGACGATGTTGCCGCCACCATCAGGCGTTGGCAGCAGACCGAAGCGTGGTACCAGGTTGTTATCGATCATCCACGAGGCGTAGCCCGGGCTTTCCATCAACAATTCGCGTTCGCCCGTGGTGACGTCAACGATATAGAGATCAAACACCTGCGGGTCACGTTCATTGATACCAACGACAATATGGTTTGGACGCTCAGAAGAAATGGCCTGGATGGTTGCTCGACTGCCTTCCTTCACAGGTGTCAGGTCAACCACTTCACCGGTTTCGACATTGGCCGAGTACACATGAAAATTTTCATCCCCGCCATCGTCCTGTGTGTAATACACAAACTTGCTGTTGGGTGCCCACTGGTAAAACTGGATGCCACGATAGGTGTCATTTGTGATGGCGTTGGCATTGGATGGATCGCTGGTCGGCGCTACCCAGACGTTCATGACACCATCTTTAGGTGCGAGCCAGCTGACATGAGCACCATCAGGGCTGATGCGGGCAATGGTGCGATCGGCATTTCCGAAAATGACGGTGCGAGGTATCAGGTCGACATCTTTTGCCTCAACCACTTCCTCTTTGACTTCCTCGATGGCTTCTGCCGCAGCTGGCACTGCTTCGGCCTGCTGCTCAGTGGCCTGGTCCTGCTTGCCACAGGCCGACAGGCCCAAAGCAAGTACAAAAACGATAAAAATTCTGGACATGTTCAACTCCTCTGAAAGTTGACGATAGATATTTAGGTCAAAAAACCGGTATTCAAATTCCTGTTGCTCAAAACGAGACACAACTGGTTCCAGCGAAAGAACGTTATTCAATAGGAATTGATACCAGATAGCGTGTGAAGTAAGTCATGTAATCTGTGGTTTAACGTTGAATTGCCAGCCGGGAGCTTCGATTTGGTCCGGATGCGAAACTAAAAAACTCCTGGTATCAACCACCAGCTGCGTTTTCGATATTCAGCCCAATCCGCGTAGCGCGCCATGCTGGCTTCTTTCATGATCATGTTGACTGTGAACAAGCAAAGCCAGACCCAGGCCAGCACAACAAACGGAAGCCAGTGCCAGACCATCAGGGCGAAGCTCAGGTAGATCAGCATTTCTCCCAGGTAATTGGGATGCCTGATATGGCGAAACAGGCCGTTTGTGATCAGGCCTGGTCTGACACGTAAAGTGAAGTACTTCTGTGCGTCTGCAGCCACCATCAGCGTGGTTCCCAGAACACAAAGTGTGATGCATAACGCGAACCAGGCCCCGTCTGGCAATGGGTAATCAGCCTTTGCCGTGCCGGATATCAGCAACCAGCCAAAAACCCAGTACCATCCCAGCACACCCGCAAATGCCATCAGGCCGCCAGGGATTGTGATCCTGATTTGCCAGGCAGGGTCAGGAAAACTGATGTCCTTTATAAACCAGGCAAGACCATAGCTGCCATGCAATGCCAGGTAGATCCAGGCCGCTGTGCTGGTGTTGTCGTACCAGACCATCAGGCCGCCCAGAAAGAAAAAAGTACCAACCTTTTGGAAATTGATCACCCAGGCAAACTTCCATGGCCGGGGGCCTCCACCAAGGTCATGGGTCAGATGGCTTGTCAGGCGCCGCATCTGCCTGGCCCATTCGGGTGCATCATTTCCGTCGGATTGTGATTCGGAGTTGAGCTCGCTCATCAATTCAAACCCATCAAAGCATCGAGCCAGGTGCGTGAAGGAGGGTGTTACCGTCCAACAGGAATTGTCAGAACAGGTGGCGGATCCTGTTCTGTCTTGCCGGCAAGGATTGAACCCACCATGCTGAGCAGCCGGAAGGTATTCTTGGTGTGCATATCGGAGTCATCGATGTAAAACCAGCTGCCACGATAGCGAACAGCGACGGCCGCATAATCCGGAGATTTGTCCTGCGAGTGGACGGCAAACAGGCCGTCGGTGACTTCTTCCCAGTCAAACGTTCTTCCGGATTCATCGCGGGTGACAACGACCCTGCCGGCTTCAATATCATCGTGCGGGATCTGAACCGAGGTTGAAAGAAACTGAAGCATCTCTGCCAGTGAGCGAAAATCGATTCCGATGGAGACAGGATTCTGTTTGTCGGCAATGATGTGTAAATTGTAGAGTCTCTTTTTCTCTTCCAGGCCCAGCAGTTCGCGCAACTGGCTCACTTCCGGCCAATCCAGGGCATCCTCCCTGATATAAAGGGTCGGTATGGTGTCTTCGCCCGGGTCCTGGTAGCGAAAACGAAGGGCATCTTTTGTCTGGAGGACTCTCAGCAGGCCGGTCGCTCTGACAAAGTCCCTGTATTCCGGAGCCAGTTCAGGCGTTGAGCCTTCTGAAGTAGGTGCATTGGGCAAGCCATTTAAACGACTGGCTGTCAGCCGCAGCAGGGAATCAATATCCCATCCTGAGTTTGCCAGCAGCATAAAAGTGTCGAAATCCATTGGACGAAGAATGTTTCGGACAAAAGCCTCACCAACGACCGGGGTGTATGTGATGGTTGGTGTTTCTGAATAAGTCACCGCCCCGCCAAGGTTCCAGTTGTAATCCCCGGATTCGGGTTGATCGTAACCGGCACTTCCACCGCTGGCGATGTTGAACTGGGTGGTCACGCTGCCCACGCTTAGCCACAGGGGATTGTCCGAGTAGCGCAACCGGACCAGGTTCAGCAGGGTTTGCTCATTCGAGGTTTGACTGACCGCGATGTTGTAGTCGTTGCGTCCTGCTTTGACAAGACCAGGACCAAACTGGGTGCAGGCGTTCAGGAACAGAACCATGGGTGCTGCCAATGCAAGCAACGTGAGCCGTGAAATCCGGTTTCTTTGGGTTTTTCTGGTGATTCTGGCGTGCATTGAATGGCAAAGGCTCCTCAAAAGTCGGGGAGAAGTATGCCATATCAGCCAACAAAACCATGAATGGGTTGGGCTTAATACAGCAAAATAGTTTTTGGGGCTGATGAAGGAATCTACGATACTGAAACCATTCATTCCGGAAATGACCTGACCAGCTGAATCAGCGTTGAAGTTTGTCCAGCGGCGTTTATCAGTTGTTTCGAGGAAGATGGATCTCTGCCAGCATGCAACGAACGCTGCCGCCGGCTGAGCTTTCGATGTTGTTGATCGGGACGCTTACAATGTGGGCGTGACGAGTGATCGTCCCGATCTGGGCTGGGGTCAGGGCATCCATTGCCTGCTGCGACATGGCAATCACGCGTTCGCCTGTGCCTGAACGCAATTCGAGCATATTGCCTGCGAAGGAGTTCATTTGTTCTAAGCTTAGCGTCAGAATCTTGTGGCCCGTTTCTTCCAGCCTTTTCAGGACAGCAGAACGTTGCATTTCGTCCCTGATGGCCTCCCCACAGATGACTGCGAGAACTTCACCCAAATTCATCAGGACATTGGTGTGATAAATCGCCGAACCGTTTCGATCGACGGCATTAAATGCCATCACCTCGTAATCCATTTGTTGTGCAAAATCGCCCAGTGGACCCAGGTAGGTTCGCGATGACATGCAGGCATAAGCAACGTGGTTGACGCGGTCCAGGACCATGCTGCCAGTGCCTTCCAGAAACTGCCCGGAATTTTCATGGTGTGACAAATCAACAATCCGGCTTACCTGAAAGCCATGCTTATCAGCAAGGGTTTCAATAATGTCCTGGCGCCGCTCTGTGCGCCGATTGCTGGCTTCCATGGGATAAAGCACAACAGTCCCATCACTATGAAAGCTCACCCAGTTGTTGGGAAATATTGCATCAGGTGTGTTTGGCTCGAAAGTATCATCGATATCGATAACGGAAATGCCTGCTTTGCGCAGGGCGATTGCCAATTGTTCAAACTCCACCGCAGCTGCTTCCTGCTGCTCCATTGGAGCCAGGGGGTTACGGCCCTGGAAATGGTTGGATTCGGCTGTCAGTGGGTTGCTCTGAAAACGTACAGGTCGGATCATGAGGACTGCAGACGCCAGTTGGGCTTCGGCCATGGTTTTGGATGGCGCTGTGTTCACAGGGAAGTTCCGGGATCATGGTATTTGTAATGCTTCGAATCTCGATCGCTCAGGAAAATCCAGTCATCATTTTCAATTTTTTCAAGGTAATCCGGTTCCAGTGCAATTTTTCCGCCACCTTCCGGCAGGTCCACGATGAAGCGGGGAATCCCGTAACCCGAAAGACGACCCCTGAGCGCCCGCATGATTTCAATTCCCTTTTTGATGGGTGTCCGGAAATGTGCAGAGCCTTCAATCGGGTCGCACTGCAGCAGGTAGTAAGGCTTGACCCGCATCCTGAGAAGTCTGCGAAACATGGATTTCAGAGCATCAGCATTGTCGTTGACGCCTTTCAGCAAAACAGTCTGGCTGCCAAGCGGAATGCCGGAATCCGACAGTAGCTCGCAGGCCTGCCGTGATTCAGCCGTCAGTTCATTTTCGTGTGTTACATGAATGCTGAAATAGAGGGGATGAAACTGAGCCAGCATTTTGCAAAGCTCCGGAGTGATTCGTTGTGGAAGAACCATGGGGACTTTGGTTCCGATACGAATGAAATCGATATGCGTGATCGCACTCAAATGACCGAGCAACCATTCCAGTTTTTGATCCCCGTAAATCAACGGGTCCCCGCCTGAAATCAAAACATCATGAATGTTAGGGCGTGCTGCTATGTAGTCGATCGCCTTCTGCCAACTGGCTTTGGTCATGGCCCAGTCAGCATTTCCGCCCACCAGTCGGGAACGGGTACAGTATCGGCAATACACCGGGCAGTGATCGGTCATCAGGAACAAAACCCGGTCCGGGTAACGGTGTACCAGTCCCGCTACGGGACTGTTGGGGTCTTCACCAAGTGGGTCGGAGTATTCGCCGGGACCACGGACAAATTCATTTCCAACCGGAATCATGGTTTTTCTGAGGGGATCATCTGGCCGGTTATCGATTAATGAGGCGTAATAAGGCGTGATGCTGACCGGGAAAGGGCGGCCCGGGAAGGCCAGGGCTTCTTTTTCGGCAATTGTCAGTTCAAATTTCTGCGACAAATCCGCCGTAGAAGACAGGCGATTGCGCATCTGCCAGCGCCAGTCGTTCCATTGTGCATCGCTGGTATCCGGATAGTGGGCCTTTCTGAAATCACCGGTTGGGCCGGGAGCATCGCCTGGGCTGATCGAAACATTGAGCTTTTGCTGCATGCTGCAATTTTACCCCAGCAGGCAGGTGGCTGCGGCGTAGTCGCTGATTGCTGAGCCCACTGATTTGAACAGGGTTTTCTGCTCATCGCTTTGTCGCCCGGGATGCGCATCTGTGATCAGTTGTGCCAGATCAGCCTGCACATCCTCTGCGCAGATCACACCGCGTTCAATCGGATCGGACAATTCGCCGGCCTGATGCAACGCGCCTTCAATGGTGTCGACAAAAACACAACAATTGCATATGGCTTCATCGTCGGTCTCGCGCATGTCCGGGCGAAAGGCCCCGACCAGGTCGAGATGCGAACCGGGTGAGAGCCATGCGCCAAAAACCACCGGCGATGTTGACGTGGTAACACAACTGATGATGTCAGCCTGCCTGACCGCCGATTCAAGGTCATTCGCCACCTTGGAAGCTGATTTTGCAGCGGCCATTTCGGCCTGCTCCGGATTTCTTGCCCAGATTCTTGTTTCTCTAATTGAGCGAACACTGCGCATTGCTTCAGCGAGGTAAGGTGAAAGTTTTCCCCCGCCTACCACCAGGTGTCGTTTTGCCCGCGGATGAGCCAGTTTGCTTGCGGCCAGGGCTGATGTGGCTGCAGTTCTTCTTGCGGTTAGCTCTGGTGCGTCAATGATTGCAAGTGTTTCCCCGGTTTGAGCAGACATCAGCACATATGTGCCAACCACGGTGGGAAGCCCTCTTTCACTGTTCCCGGGGACCACGTTGACCAGCTTTACGCCTATGTATTCGTCAGAACGCCAGGCTGGCATAGTGAGCAGGGTGACTTCTCCCGAATTTTGTTTATCAATATCATGATGCCCGCGCAGTGGAACCTCAGGCGGGTCTGCAAATGCATGTGCAACACTTGCAATCAGGTCCGGCCAGGCAAGTTTTTCAGCCACATCACTGGCGCTGTAGATTTTCACAACTCGTTCCCGGGATAGCTGGCATGGCAGATACAATGACGCGTATGGGAACACAGATCAAACTGCAGGTTACCGATATGCATACTGGTGCTGAAGCCGTGCGGATCGTGACCGGTGGCTATCCCGAACTGCAGGGCGACAGCATTCTTGAACGTCGTCGTGATGCACAGCAAAACCATGACCATCTCAGGAGATTGCTGATGCGCGAACCGCGTGGCCACTCAGAGATGTATGGTGTCATTCCCACCGCAGCCTGCGACCCTTCTGCTGACCTTGGGGTTTTGTTTATTCATAACGGTGGTTACAGCAGCATGTGTGGTCACGCAACCATCGCGCTGGGCCGGTTTGTCGTGGATCAGGGTATTGTCGATCCGATAGAAGGAGAGACTCACTTCATGCTGGAATGCCCCTGCGGGCTGGTTGAGGTTCGGGCAGAGGTTAAAGGCGGCAAGGCGGGGAACGTCAGCTTCGAAAGCGTCGCCGGCTATCTGCATGATCACAACCTGGAGATTGAAACAGGGCGTTCAGGTCGACTGGCTGTCGATATCGCATACGGAGGTGCTTACTACGCAATCATCAGTGCCGGGCAGCTAGGGCTTGAGTTGCGCAAGGCGCATCTTTCTGAGCTGAAGGCCAGGGCGATGGATATAACAAATACGCTTCGCAACAGCCACAGCATTAGTCACCCTGACGAGCCTGAGCTGGGCTTTGTTTACGGCACCATCATCACCGAGGACAATCGCGTCAGTACCCATGGAATTAATCATCATCTGTGCTTTTTCGCGGAAGGGCAGCTCGATCGAAGTCCCACAGGCAGTGGTGTGACGGCACGCCTGGCCAGCGGATATGTAAAGGGCGAGCTGGAGATGGGCCAGGCAGCAAAGTTCGCAGGGATTTCCGGTGCCGCGTTTGAGGGCCGGTTATCGCGCGTCGGAAAATTCGCAGATTACAAAGCCGCTCATACGGTGGTTTCAGGTCGGTCGTACTACTGCGGTCAATCAGAACTGATTCTTGAAGCAGACGATTCGATGAGGGATGGTTTTCTCGACCCTGAAACCCCGGGCGATATCTGGAAGAACTAGTTCCTTCTTACTGTGTTCTGATCAGATTGTTTGAAGGCACCGGATTAAGGAAGGTGTCTGCGTCAATTGATTTCTGAAAGGTTTCCTGCTAATTTTATTACATGTAAAAAAATTTACAGAAGAGAATCAATGGTCAGAAAAAAAATACATACACATCTGAGTCGTCGTGAAACTCAAATCATGGACGCGGTTTATCGACTTGGAAGTGGCAGTGTCCAGGAAGTGCTGGCAGAGATGACCGATCCGCCAGGTTATAACAGTGTCAGGGTTATCCTGGGCATCCTTGAAGAGAAGGGCTACCTGACCCACAAGAAGCAGGGTAAGCGATATATCTATCGACCCAGGCAGTCAGCAACAGCAGCTGGTCGTAACGCTACTGCCCAGTTGCTTAAAACTTTTTTCCCCGATTCCACTCCAAATGCTGTGGCCACTCTGTTGGACCTTAAAGAAAAAGACCTTAGCGACGAAGACCTTGATGAACTGGCAGACATGATTTCACAAGCCAGAACCCGTCGGAAGAATCAGGAGTAACCCCATGAATCTTGAATGGTTTTTATTTGAATTTGCGGGACTCTTCTACGTAAAAGCGAGCCTTTTGCTGGCATTCGCAATCATTGCGGGAATCATCCTGCGTCACTACTCTCCAAGTACCCGGTACCGTGCATGGAACCTGTGCCTGATCCTCCTGATTCTTCTGATTCCAGTTTCCCTGCTGGTTCCAAACTGGGACCTGTCGCTGATTGCACCACCTGGTTACAGCTCACTGCCGCCCGTCGAGGAAGTGGAATTTGCAGGAAAGGGGATTCCTGCCCGAGCCATTCCGGACTTGCTGCAGACCGAGGCTTTTAATACCAACCATGATCTCAGTTTCTGGGAATTGTTGTGGATTGGCCTGATCGGCGTCTGGCTGGTGGGCATGGTCGTATTATTGGCCAAGCTGGTTGCCGACCTGGTCAGCCTGGGCGTCACGAGTCGCTCCGGCGAACCTGCCCATTCTGATTACGATGAACTTGTCGAAAGCGTCAGCCAGCGTGCCGGATGCCATCAGAAAGTCAGTGTGCGCTTTTGCGATGGCATTGGTTCGCCCCTGATCTGGGGTTTATTCAGACCCACCATCCTGTTGCCAAACAGTGCCAGGGACTGGAGCCTGGAACGGCTGGAAATGGTTCTGCTTCATGAGCTTCTGCATGCTGCACGAATGGATCACACCATGATGGTCGCTTCCCAATTGGTTCGATGCGTTTACTGGACCAATCCACTCGCATGGATAGCAGTGCACCGTCACTCGGTTGAGCGCGAGCTTTCCTGCGACGAGCGCGTGGTGGACTGTGGAAACGATCGCATTGTTTATGCAGAAGAACTGGTTGCCATCACCCGCGATCTGCGCCGCGAGGTTCGCTATGCCTCGGTCGCAATGACAGAGCAGTATGGCCTCAAGGCACGCGTAAAATCGTTACTGGACGAACATCTCGGGATTCGCAAGCTGCGCAGGCCGATTGCGCAGGTGCTGGTCGCGATGGCTTTGGTGGCGACCCTTTCAGTCGCCACCGCCAGCATCATTGTCAAACCTGATCCGGACAGCACCGAGGCCCTGATCGCTGCGTTATTCGGGGCTGATATTTCTGTGGCGGATGATGCCGCTCATCGGCTGGGTAAGCGTGGCGACCCTGTCGCGGTGCCTTACCTTGAAAAACTGGCGCGTGATTCGTCCTCAACACATGCTCGTCAACAGTCGATTCTTGCTCTTGGAAAAATTGGTGGTGAGCGGGCGTTGCAGGCTCTTTTTGGAACGTTGGAAGACGAGGACGAATGGATTCGGTATTCCTCGATCTCAGCGCTCGACCAGTTCAAACCTAAATATACAAAAGACGTTCAATGGCAGGCCTGGGAAGAAGACCCTTCGCCTTTTGTCCGGCAGCGTGCATACCTTTCCCTGATCGAGCAGGACTATGTTGGTGATCCGCGGCCTGTCATGAAATGGATGGGCGATGAGGAGCCCTACCTACGCAGGCACACCATCAAAATTACGGGGAAGGTCTGTGCCACCGAGGCCGTCGAGTATTTTCTCAAGGACAACAAGGACACACTGGGTCGGGATTATTGCGTTTTGAAACTCGAAAAAGGACTTAAGGATCCTGATCCGGAAGTTCGTGAAACCACCATCAATGCCCTGGCTGAAATCAGCGATAAATATGCCCTCAAATCACTTGAAAGCCACATGCCAAAACTGGACAGTGATACCCGGGAGCTGGCCCGGGCAGCACTGAAATCCATGAAGGAAGAATGACGCTGATTCGGCCTAAGAGCCGGGCAGGATCTCAACTTCGTTTCCGTCGGCCAATGCTTCGGCACCCCTGACCACGACCAAATCGCCCGATTGAAGATCACCGATGACGGACACCGTGTCGCCATTGGCATCGTTCACTTCAACGGCGATTGACTGGGCGATGTTGGACTGATCCACGCGCATCACAAAGGCACCTTCCTGTCGCAGAACAATAGAATCCCGTGGAACGGTGAGTGCAGAATTGGCCTGGAGCGGCAGGGTGACACTCACCAGCTGACCAGCTGCCATCTGGCTGAATGCCTGTTCGGGCAGATCAATCCGAACCTCGAATGTCTGCGAGGCTGCATTGGCCGCAGGAACCACGGTTCGAATCTGGCCGGAGTATCGAATGTCATTGAGACGAACTTCGGCGATAGAGCCGCGATTCATCCTGGGAAGATGACGTATGGGAACAGCAGCCCTGACTTCCAGGTTTCGGATATCCGTCATGGTGGCCAGCAGGTCTCCCCGGGGCACATCTTCACCGCCACGTCGCATTTGCGCTGTGACCACTCCGGAAAATGGTGCGAGTTCGGTACAACGTCTGAGCTGACTCTCAAATTGTCGAATACGAACAGCGATGACGCCAATCTGGCTCTGGGACAGATCCCGATTGGCGATCACCCTTTCGTATTGCAATTGTGAAGTGGCTGACAGTGCTGCCTCCATCCGCGTGATCTCACGAACCAGCGAGTCGTGACGGACCTGCTCCAGTTCTGATTGCACCACCTGTTCTTCGCGCAATAATTCAATATGTTCGCAGTCGAACCGGGCCACGGGTTGTCCGGCTTCGATGTAATCGCCCGGTTCTGCCACCCATTCGAGCCGGCCCTGTAGCCCTGCAGTGATCTGGGCTGCATTGCGGCTAAATACTGTGCCCGCTGCCGGTACCGTGCCGGCCAGTCGTTCGTTTGCAACTTCCGATACGGTCACCGGAATCGCGCTGGCTGCATCTTCGGACTGCGCCAACACACTTTGGGAAACAATAATCAGAACAACTGAGGTCAACAGTGCCATCAGACGCAGGTTACTCATCCGCAGGTTGTTCATTGCTGCACCTCCTGTTGTGCCACCAGCTCTTTAACCGGCTGTTTCCTGTATCGCGATTCGCCCAGTCTCAAAATGCTTGGCAACAGGACAAGCGTGAACACTGCGCTCACGCTCATGCCGCCAACAATCACGGTGGCGAGCCCACGATATATTTCTGAACCAATGCCTGGTACCAGCATCAGCGGAAGCATTCCAAAGATCGATGTCAGCGTGCTCATAAATATGGGGCGGGTTCTGACCCTGATTGCCTGGGCGACTGCATCGCGTCTGCTCAGGCCTTCACGTTCTGCTGCGCGTGTCTGATGAACCAGCAAAATGGCATTATTGACCACCAGTCCCAGCATGATGATGAAGCCGATCATGGTCAGTAATTCCAGCGCCTGGTATGTAAACAGGTTCAGAATTTGCAAACCTATAACGCCACCCACCACAGCCAGGGGCATCACCAGCAAAACGATCAGGCTGTCTTTGACCGACCTGAACATTGCGGCCATGATCAGCAGCAGGATCAGAATTGCCAGCATGAAGTTCTGACCCATTTCCCGCACCGTGCCAGCCAGACGGTCTGCCGTACCTCGATAGAAGATGTCCGAATCTGAAGGCAATGCAGCACGAATCACAGGGTCAATATGAGTCTTGAGTGTCTCGATGGCTTCCTCCATGGTGACATCAGAGGGCGGCAGAACCTGCAGCGTAATGGTTCGTTGTCCGTTCACCCGACGTAATTGGGTGGGACCGACGGTTCGTTTGCTGGTGGCAAGCTCGCCCAACACCTGCACCCCTGCAGCGGGTGTTGCAATCGGAAGGCCTGCAAGATCCTCCGGGGTATCCCAGCCACCACCCCAGATAATGACGTCATAGCCTTCGTTGCCATCAAAGTAGCGACCGGCAAACAGACCGCCGGTAAAGGCACGGATGGCATCTGCCACGTTGGCACGATCAAGACCTGCCTGCGTGATTCGAAGATCGTCCGGCTCCAGCTGTAACTCCGGCTTGGACAGCGTCACGCCCGGTTGTGCACGCACGGACCAGCCTTCGAATTGATCCTCAATTCCTTGCTGACCGACTTTTGCCGCTTCCATGAGTGGCAACAGATTCGGCCCCTGCAGATCGATGTCGATATTGCGCCCGCCGGAGATGCCAATGTTCAGTAGTGAAGCACGGGAAACAAAAGGCGTGGCGCCAGGTAACCCGGCGAGCAATTCACCTCGCAACATCTCCATGAGCTCCTCGGCATAGCGCGGGTCTTCCGGGTAGATATAAATGCCAGTTGATGCGGATCCCCAGGAATAGAGGTTATATCCGCGAATTCCCGGGTGGGCATCGCCTTCAACATGAGGTCTTAAACGCTCGATAACTTCAGCGATGACCTCATTTTCAACCGTCCGCAAGGGAATTCCTTCCGGCATATTGAACCAAACCTGCACGCCATCTGAGTCTGCCTGCGGCAGAAAATCCAGCCTGGGCGCAAATATAAAGGTCATCAATGGCGCCAGGGTCAGCAAGGTGACAATCCACAATGCTCGTCGCTTCGGAGTGTCTGTGAGACTGATGATTTTTGCAGTCAGTTGCTCCCAGGCTTTTTTCATGGGGTCGTGATGGTTCTCGGATTTCAGGAAGTACTGGCTAGCCACCGGCAGGATGGTCATGGCGCTCAGCATCGATGCGGCTACCGCCACTGACAGGGTCAGTGCAAGATCGGCAAACAATTGCCCGGCCAGCCCCTGCATGAAAAGGATGGGCAGAAAGATGGCAATGCTGGTGATGGTCGATGCAAACAGTGCGCCGACAACCTGGCTGGGCCCTTTTCGAACGGCTTTCTTGCGAGACATGCCATCCTGTCGAAGGCGTACGATGTTTTCCTGAACAATGATGGCCGCGTCCAGCACCAGTCCCACAGCAAACGCCAGGCCGGCAAGAGAGACAATATTGAGGCTGCGCCCCATCAGGTTGAGCGCAATAAAAGCAGCGAAAAGTGAAAACGGGATGGTCAGCGCAATCAGCAGGGTTGCTTTCCAGCCACGAAGGAATACCCACAGCATCGCCAGAGCGAGAATCACACCGAGTACCAGGTTGCCGTTGACCAGCGCGATGGCCCGCCGAATGTGGACTGAAGCATCAAAGCTCAGCACAATTTGCAGGTCCTGCTCTGCCAGTGGTCCGGCATTGAGCTCATCGATCACGAGGTTGATGTCATCCAGAATTGAGACCGTGTTGGCACCGTATTTGCCCTGAACACGGATGTAATAAGCAGGATAACCTGTGCGATACATCATCCCGCTGCGCGGATAGAGTGTGGTTTCCACTTCTGCGATATCACCCAGGTAGACCGGTTCATTGCCGCGACGGGCAATGATGAGTTGCTTGATTTCTTCAAGGTCGAATCCGCCCAGGAATCGTACCGTGTATTGCCTGCGACCAACGCTGGCAAGCCCTCCGGTACTGTGAACAGCCCGGGTCACGGCAGTGGAGATATCTGATACCTGGATGCCCAGTGCTGCCGTCCGATAAGGGTCGAACGTGATCAGCACCATTTCGTCACGCTCGCTGTTCAGGTCAACGCGCTGAATGCCATCAATGGCCAACAGCCGTGGCTCCACTTCATTTTCAATGATGCGCTGGAAATCAGTGACGTCGGTGCCAGGGGAGGGCTCACGCGGGTGAACCAGCAGCGTTGCCATGGGTGATTCCCAGCCACCCACCTGGATGCTCGGCTCTCCGGCGTCCGGTGGCAAGTCCGGTGCGTTGTTCAGAGCGCTGAGCACATCAAGCATGGCTTGCTGCAGGTCAGTCCCAACGTCGAACAGCATATGGACATTGCCACCCCCGGCACGGACATTACTCGACATCTGGATCATTCCGGGAATGCCACGCAGGGCTTCTTCCTGGGGCTTGATGATGCTGGCTTCGACTTCCTGTGGCGCCGATGATCGCCATGCTGTGTTGACGTTGATTTCCGCATATTCCAGGTTAGGAAGCATCTGGATGGGCAGTTTCACCACTGCGATGATTCCAAATGCCAGGAGCAGGACGGCAGTTGCCAGCAAAGCAGCCGGGTTTTTGGTCGACATACGAATTAACGCCATTTCGGACCTCGCTTCATTTTCACAAGCTTCCTTTATATGAAAAAATATTTGCACTGGGAGTTTGTATGCAAAATTATTTGCACTCAAGGAAAGACAGGAAGAATGCGATGAGCTCAGGGATATTTGCGGCGAAATATCACATGTACCGGATTCAAACCTGAAAGCTCCCGAATGGCTGGCAGGAACAGGCCGGCTTTTTGCTATGCTAAGGACTTGTGGTTTTCGGCAAAGAAGATGAGGTCACCATGGCAATTGAATTCACATTAAACGGCGAAAGCCAATCCCTGGACATTGATCCAAAAATGCCCCTGTTGTGGGCCATTCGAGACATCGCCGGACAGACGGGTACCAAGTATGGTTGTGGCAAGGCACTGTGTGGTGCATGCATGGTGCACCTGAACGGCGCACCGGTTCTGTCGTGCAGTTTGCCAGTCTCGGCAGTCGCGGACGCGTCTGTCACAACAATTGAGGGTTTATCGCCGGACGGAAATCACCCGGTGCAACTGGCCTGGCGCGAACTCAACGTTCCCCAATGCGGGTATTGCCAGTCCGGCCAGATCATGAGTGCGGCCGCTTTGCTGGCAGACAATCCCAATCCAACTGATGCCGATATTGATGCTGCAATGAGTGGCAATATCTGCCGTTGCGGTACCTATACGAGAATCCGGTCGGCCATTCATAAAGCCGCTGGCAGCAACTCGGGAGGTGAAGCATGAAACGCCTGAGCCGCATCAGCAGACGTGAATTTCTGCAGCGCACAGGCGTTGCAGGCGGAGGGCTGGTGTTTGCGCTTCACTTTGGCCCGCTGTCCGCCCAGGATGAACAAGGCTCGGATAGCGTTGCGCCCAACGTCTATGTGAATATTCGCGAAGACAACAAGGTTGAGATTTATTGCCATCGTTCCGAGATGGGGCAGGGAATCAGGACCTGTCTGCCGCAGGTGATTGCTGATGAACTGGGTGCTGACTGGGATCAGATCGAGCTGATCCAGGCGCCCGGGGACGCCAGGTACGGTGACCAGAATACCGATGGGTCAACCAGCATTCGCAAACATTTCGATCTTTTACGCAATGCCGGGGCAACCGGACGTGAACTTCTGATTGCGGCAGCAGCAGCCAACTGGGATATTCCGGCATCTGAACTGACGGCCCGCGACAATGCCATTCATCATGAGTCCACTGGCCGCAGTGCTTCCTTCGGTTCCCTGGTCACGACTGCAGCCGGTCTTGAAGTCCCTGAAAACGTCACGTTCAAGGACCCTGCTGACTACCGCTACATCGGCAAGTCCGTTGACCTGATTGATGGTTTCGATATGACCACGGGTCAGGCTGATTACGGAATCGATACTGCTGTTCCGGGCATGTTGTATGCCTCGATTGAACGGCCACCTGCCTGGGGTGGAAAGGTGTCTTCTTTTGATGATGCAGCCGCAAAATCAGTGGCTGGTGTAGAGCAGGTCATCCAGATGCCGGATGCAACCACGCCAGCAGGATTTAATCCGGTGGGTGGTGTGGCCGTACTTGCTACCAACACCTGGTCTGCGCAGCAAGGCAGGGCAAAGCTCAACATCGAATGGAATATGGGCCCCAATGCAGGATATGACTCGGAAGCCTACCGTGCGCGGATGGTGGAGACTTCGCATCAGGAGGGCAATCTTGTTCTTGCCCGCGGTGATGTTGACGCGGCTTTCGATTCTGCATCCAATACCCTCGAGGCCGACTATTATGCCCCTCATTTATCGCACGCGACCATGGAACCACCGGCTGCGACTGCCCGGATGAAGGAGGATGGGGGCATCGAGATCTGGGCGGCCACCCAGCATCCGCAAGCAGTGCAGGGAACCGTGGCCGGCCTGCTGGGGATTGAGCCGAGCCAGGTTGAAGTTCATGTCACTCTCCTGGGTGGCGCGTTCGGACGCAAATCCAAGGCGGATTTTTCGGCCGAGGCAGCCTGGCTGGCGAGCAAATCCGGGCGTCCTGTCAAGGTTACCTACACGCGAGAAGATGATGTTCGACACGGTTATTACCATTCTGTCAGCGCCCAATACCTGAAGGCTGGTCTTGATGACGAGGGAAATACAACAGCCTGGCTGCATCGCACCGTTTTTCCATCAATTTTTTCTACCTTCGATCCGGAAAATACCGGTCCGGTGACCATGGAACTGGGTCTTGGGTTCACTGACAATCCGTTCGATGTTCCTAACATGCGTCTCGAATCCGGTGACGCACAGGCGCATATCCGAATTGGCTGGTTGCGCTCGGTCTCGAACATTTATCACGCATTTGCAATCTGCGGGTTTGCCGATGAACTGGCGCACCAGGCAGGAGCGGACCCACGCGACTATCTTCTGAAACTGGTGGGTTCAGGACGGCAACACAATCCTGCAGACCACGGGGCAGAGTACCCGAATTATGACCAGGATCTTGATGATCACCCGATCGATTCTGATCGTTATGCAGCCGTTCTCAATCGCGTTGCCGAAATGGCCGACTGGGGTCGTGACATGCCTCATGGTGAAGGCCTTGGCATCGCGGTTCACCGGTCATTTCTTAGCACCATTGGGACCGTCGCCCATGTGAAGGTTGATGATGCCGGCAAAATGCAGGTGCAAAACATGTGGTTTGCGGTCGACGCCGGGCTCGTAATCAATCCGGACCGCGTGATCTCGCAGATGGAAGGAGCAGGGATTTTCGGCATGAGCCTGGCCATGTTTGGTGAGATTACTGCCAAAGATGGTGTGGTTGTGCAGGATAACTACAACAACTACCAGGTGGTGCGCATGAACCAGGCACCGGCCAACATTCACGTTGACATCATGAACCTGAGTGAGAAGCCGGGGGGTGTGGGTGAGCCAGGTGTTCCGCCTGTGGCACCGGCCATCGTCAATGCCTATTTTGCGGCGACTGGTAAACGAATTCGTGAATTGCCATTGAGTAAGGCCGGGTTGGTCTGAACGAATCAGCCAATTTATTCCCTTTCCAGGCTGTTCCCTGGCCGGGGAAACGGGTTTGTTAGAGTCCAGGGGAAAGTCTGCTGGAGATTACGTATGCGTTTTTTCGTAATGGTGGTTCTTCTATGTTTCGTGGGCAGTGCGTCAGCCACGAGTTTTTCGGAATCAACAACACGCTTTTTTCCAGTGATGCTCCAGGCGGCAGTCATCTTCGTTTTGAGCGTGTTGAAGTAAGTACGTTTGTTAACAATGTCCTGGTGGACGCGCTGACCAGCCTGGGGTTGCTGCAAGAGTCGCTCACATCAAGGCCGGAGTCAGGGTGAAACAAAACCGTGCTTCGAGCGACCTGATCGGTCAGGGGCTTGAAGCTGTCCTGAATAATCCTGTTTACAGGATTACTGCACAGAAATTTCGGGCCGAACTGGATAAAACCAATGGCCTGATACGGGCTGCAGAAATCATCACAAAGGTATTGGCCTGAATATGTGAAACAATCTTTTGAGCGACATGAACCATGGTTATTAAGAGGTGGGTGAACCGTCGTGATGTGCCAGGTACCGATGCAATGGAGTTGCTGAAGGACTTTTATGAATTCAATCGATCGATCCTAATGTGAAAGTAATATATTGAATATCAATAATTTAAAGACACCCTCTCTAATATTAGATCATATAGTATTGGAGCGTAATACCATTCGCATGGGCCAACGGATGAAACAGCATGGTGTTGCCCTGAGGCCTCATCTGAAATCAGCAAAAAGTGACCAGGTCGCAAGGCTTGCAACTGCCGGGCACAATGGCGGGGTCACTGTTTCGACGTTGGCAGAGGCTGAATATTTTCTGCGTCACGGCTTTGATGACATTATCTATGCGGTGTGCATGGCGCCGGGAAAACTTCCCGATGCCGATGCGCTCATCTCCGCGGGGGCTGACCTGAAACTTCTTGTAGATAGTGTTGAAGCTGCAAGCGCTATAGGTTCATATGAAGGGGCTGATACATTCAGGGTACTGATTGAAGTCGACAGCGGAGATGCACGTACCGGCGTTTTGCCCGGTTCCCCCGAACTTCTTGAGATTGCGAAAATCCTCCACGAGTCACCCGGTTCAGAATTACTGGGAGTATTGACCCATGGCGGACATTCCTACGTGGCTTCAAATATCCCGGAAATCCAGAAAGTTGCACAGCAGGAGCGTGAGGCAGTAGTAACGGCTGCACAAAAACTGCGGGATGCCGGGTTGCCTTGTCCGATGGTGAGCGCCGGCTCGACACCGACTGCAGTACATGGTGAGAGCTTCGAAGGGATCACAGAAATGCGGCCCGGGGTCTATGTGTTTTTCGACCTGGATCAGCTTTCCCGGCAGGTATGTACCCGTGAAGAACTGGCATTATCAGTGCTTGGGACGGTGATCTCTCACAATCGGCATGCAGGTCAAATCGTCACTGATACGGGGGCGCTTGCCTTGTCCAAGGACATCAGTGCAAACGCAAACTGGCCCCAGGCTGGTTACGGTGAGGTCTGTGATGTGCTCACGCTGGAACAAATTGACAACCTTTACGTCGCGAGTGTCAGCCAGGAGCATGGGGTTATTCCGGTCAGTGACCCTGACATTTATGAACAACTGCCGATCGGGAGCAAGGTTCGAATTCTACCCAATCATGCCTGTATCACGGCTGCAGCCTACACTCACTACGAGGTTGTTGAAGGCAACCAGGTTGTTGACCGATGGGAGCGGGTCAATGGCTGGTGATAAGGTTCTGAAGCCTGGCTTTATGGCTGCAACCATCATGGCTACTATTGGTCTTTAAAATGGAGAGCAAGTCAGAGTGACAAACACAAAATTCATTCTCGTGGCCCTGGTTTTTCTGCTCTGGGCAGGTTCTACATCCGGTGCGACGCGAGCGCGTGACCTGGGTATTCCGTTTGATGGCACCCCTGGCCCTCACAATGCAATCACTGATGTTGCCGGCGTTGAGGTGGGTTACGCCACTTTAATCAGTGGTGAAGGCGAATTGGTGATTGGTAAGGGGCCAATTCGAACCGGCGTCACAGCGATCCATCCGCTCGGAAAGCACACAACCAACCGGGTATTTGCCGCTCGATTCACGATGAATGGCGACGGAGAGATGACGGGCACCCACTGGATCGATGAATTCGGAACCTTTGGCGGCCCGGTTCTGCTGACGAATACTGTGAGTGTTGGCGACGTGCATGCCGCAGCCATTGACTGGATGCGAGAGCGCAACCCTGATGCCATGACTCATCTGCCAGTGGTTGCTGAAACCTGGGATGGCGATCTCAACGACCACTATGGTCGTCATATCAAGCGGGAACATGTTTACGAGGCACTCAACAGCGCCACCAGCGGACCCGTTGCGGAAGGCAATGTGGGTGGTGGAACTGGCATGATTACTCATGGATTCAAGGCAGGAACCGGCACCAGTTCACGTAAAGTCGGTCCGTACACTGTCGGCGTGCTGGTCCAGGCCAACCATGGCAATCCATGGAGGCTGACCATTGCCGGTGTTCCGGTCGGCAAAATATTAAATCCGGATGAGACCAATCATTTCAGCACCACCCAGACATCAGGCAGCTCGATCATTGTTGTTGTGGCCACTGACGCACCGCTTTTGCCCATGCAGTTGCAACGCTTGGCAAAGCGACCAGCGATGGGTGTGGCCCTGGTGGGAGGAATTGCTGAACGCACCTCGGGTGAAATTTTCCTGGCTTTTTCAACAGCAAATGGAGCTCCGGACATCGACGGCGAAATAGTGACTTTGAAAGCCCTTTCCGACAATGCGGTCTATACCCTGGACTACCTATATGAGGCGGTGATCAATGCAACAGAAGAAGCCATCATCAATGCTCTGATTGCTGCCGAAACCATGGAAGGCGCAAATGGCTACCGGGTTGAGGCGATTGATCATCAACAAGTAATCAACCTGCTGCAGCAATATGGGCGGCTTAACAAGAAGAATGAATGATATGAGCAAAACCTATAGCTACCCCATTGGAATCCCCGGACAGCCGTGGGGTGACGCCGAGAAGCAGGAATGGCTGGCGAAGCAAAGCATTAAGCGGTCTTACCAGGACGAAGTACTGAACTGCCTGGATACTGACGGAGATACTTTTGAAGTGATTCATTATGGATCGCTCTCGATCGATCCGGAGCGATACCCATTGATGGCGTTTAAAACGCGTTCCTGGGATTCCGGAAAACCGAACGTGCTGATCACCGGAGGTGTCCATGGTTATGAAACCAGTGGCGTCCAGGGTGCGATACTTTTCCTGATGCAACACGCTGAAGAATACAGCGAGTGGTTTAACATCCTTGTTGCTCCCTGCCTCAGTCCCTGGGGCTATGAAACCATCAATCGATGGAATCCACGGGCCATCGATCCCAATCGGTCCTTTCACAAGGACAGTCGTTGCGAAGAAGCTTTGGCAATGATGCAGCTCGTCAGCGATCAGGGCGTGTCATTTCTTGCACACTTTGACTTGCATGAAACCACCGATACCGACAATTCAGAATTCCGTCCTGCTCTGGCGGCTCGCGATGCGAAAGGACAGGATGTCTGGCAAATACCTGATGGTTTCTACACGGTTGGTGACACCGAAAAACCGGCGGCAGAATTTCAAAAAGCGGTGATTGCATCGGTGGAGCAGGTCACGCACATTGCGCCACCTGAAGACGGGAAAATCATCGGCGAAGAACTGCAGCAATGGGGTGTCATCAACTACCGTGCAAGCGAATGGGGCTTGTGCATGGGCATGACTGGTGCGCCTTACGTCACAACCACGGAGGTCTACCCCGACAGCCCCAAAGTCGATGATGAAAACTGCACCCAGGCCCAGGTTGCGGCGGTGGAAGGTGGTCTTGGCTACCTACGAAACCTGAACTAGAAAACTTTGACCCCGGTCAGGGCGTATACCAGACTGGTGCAGTGTAAGCGCGTTCGTTGATTGTCATTCCTGTCATCATCCACGACACTGCGATACCACGTCTTCTTCAAATTCCGAGTCGCTGTTCAGCAGTTCGTAAAAAGATTCGATGTACTTCAAGGCTTTTTTGCGTGAGCGTTTGTTCAGCCTGGATTCGTTATCAAAAAGAGCAAGGATTTCAGTTCGCAGGGATATCAGCTCCGACCGCGCCTGGCCCAGAGTGGCGTTATGAGCGCAATATCCGCGATAGAGCCGGTCACGCACTGATTTGACAGGAAGAAAGGCATTCGGCTCAGCATACGGTGCATCCACAAGACCAGTGGCATCAAAATCATATGGTATGGCAATGATCGGGTCGGTTTCAGGATCTAAGCCAATCAGTTTTACATTATGGCAACAGCCATCGTCAGGCCCGATGATGGGCGACCAGTCCACGTTTCCCACCATCATTTGAAACAACGCAAGCCGGCTGGCTTCAACAGGATCCAGACGAGCAGGGGTGGTTTTTTTTATTTTCAGCTTTTCAAGACCGTGCCGCCTGGCAACAGCCTTGTCGTCCTCAATAACAAATGCAAAGCGTGGGTCTTCTGCCTTGTCACGTTCGGTGTCGTAATAAGTAATCTCAAACGGCCGAACCCTGAAACTGTAGTCGGTGACCAGGTTGTAGATTCGGTAGACGAGCATCTCCAGGATGTAGTATTGCTGCCATTTTTCAGGATTCTTGCAATGGGTGACCAGCTTCAGTGACTTTTGCTGATAGAACAGCCCTTCAACTTTCACACGCTTATCGAATTTAAGTTTAATAGGCGGTACGCTGCATTTTTCCAGGCGGGATTTGCCGCGCTGTTCAACTGTCAGTTCCAGCGTGGACTGCTGCCCGTTTTCATCTGTCCATGTCAAGGAAGCCGGCCAGGATTCATCTTCGTCGCCGCGTTGTACATCGCGCCATGGTGTGCTGAGCTGAATGTCGACCGTTGAGTTGGATTGAAACAGCGGCTCGGCTTCCTGCTGCGCAGCAGCAGGCAGGGTGTAAGCCACCAGGCAGGCAGAAATCGAGATAATAAGTGAGCTGGTTTTCATATCATGGGACCACCAGCGAGGATGCTATCAGCTGGGACAGGCTGTTCGCAGTGTTTCAGACGGCAATTCACCCGGCTGATTTTATTCATCTGAAGCTGGCGCCAACCTCGCACCGGCAATGAAACCGGAATTGGCAAAATTCGGGAGACTGATCAAAAATTGATGTAATGATGCAAGACCCTCATGTAGTTTGTGAAACATCTTATCAATTTACATTTTGTTCGGCAGGTCAGTTTGTGACAAACAGCTGAATGACTTGATTTAGGAGCATGACATGTCATTAAAACCCGAGACATCAACACATTTGATAAAAGGGCTGCTTGGATTGATCTGCCTGGTCGCAAGTGCCGTGCTGGTTGCAGACGAACCACCCGAAGTCACTGAAGAAGGCCTTGAGCGAGTTCCCGGCAGCGAGTGGGGGCTTGTGTATGTGCTTCCGGGCGCGGATTTTTCCGGTTACGATGCCGTTCACCTGATGGAACCGGAAATTGCTTTCCGTGACAACTACCGTCGCGACATGAATCGCGGCAGTGGCAGCATGCGGATCACGCAAAGCGATATGGACCGGATCAGGAGAAGCCTGGCCACTCAGTTTGATGAAGTCTTCACTTCGGTGTTCGAAGAAGACGATTCCTGGAGTGTTACGGACACACCAGGTGAAAATGTCCTGACTTTGCAGCCGTCGATTGTAAACCTGGATCCTACTGCGCCGGATGTAAATAATGCCGCACGAAATCGAACTTATGCGGAAAGTGCCGGTGAAATGACCCTTTACCTTGAAATCCATGATTCAACGACGGGTGCCTTGATTGCCAAAGGCCTGGATCGTAAAGAAGATCGTCGGCGCGGCTACATGCAATGGCAGTCCAGGGCATCAAACAAGGCAGCTGCTGACAAGGCAATCAGGAGCTGGGCAACTTCCCTTCGTGATGGTCTGAACGCAGCACGCGATGCCGGTAAGGCAGAATAGACACCAGCGTTTTGTAATGACCGGGCCGGATCTGTTCTTTTGAAAGCGTCTCGGGTCAGATTGCTTTACTGCTCCACCCCCAGGAATAGAATCGGTTTATGAAAATCGAAACAGACAGGCTCATCCTTCGCCCCATTGATCCGGAGCGGGATTTTGAGCCATTGGCCAAAGCGTTGGCGGATGAGGAAACGGTCAGGTACCTGGGGGGAAAACCGATGAGCCGGGCTGAGGCCTGGCGCAGCATGGCTTCAGTGATGGGTCACTGGCAAATCCGGGGATATGGTTTTTTCTCATTGGAGCTGAAAGCAACCGGCGAGTGGATTGGCAGGGTAGGACCCTGGTATCCGGAAGGATGGCCGGCACCGGAAGTCGGCTGGACCATCTCACCTGATCATTTGCGTAAAGGCTATGCCACCGAGGCAGCGCGTGCATCCATCGACTATGCATTCAATGAACTCGGCTGGTCAGAGGTCATACATGTCATTCTGCGCGGCAACACGGGCAGCATTGGCGTGGCGGAAAAAGTGGGTTCGAAGTATCTTCGTTCACAAAACGGACTTCCGCCTGTGACCGAGGAAAAAGTGCTGATTTACGGCCAGTCGCGTCCGTAGGCTTCAGGAACGCGTCATTTGCATGTGGTACCCGATACACCGACCAATTGCTCGAGATTAACTGAAGCAGATCCGAAGCCTGGCATGATGCTGTTGTATGAGGCGTCAAGCAATCCACATTCCGGAAATGTCAGCACGATGGTTCCCCAGGCCTGCAGGTCGACTTCCGAGTTATCAAAGTCAGGTCCGAATCCTGTGCCCGAAGCTCTGAGCAGTTCCAGCTCAATTGAATCATCACCTGGTTCAAAATCATTGCTGGCGACCAGCCACATCGCCTGACCTTCGGCGTATGTATACCAGGTCAGAAACAGGAAGCGGCGGTCACCAATTTCTGAAATCAGGATGTTGATGCCTTCACCCACCCGGTTTGGATCGTGATACAGCCCGCTGAGGCTGCCTTCCAATTGCAAACTGCCTGATGTCGAAAGTAACTCAAATACAAATCGACCCAGCGGTACCTGGTCCTGAAATGGTTGCTCACTAATATGAAAAATTGACACCGGTGGCTGTGTGTCGGAATTGATTGAGGTGAAATCAACGCCACTGTCAGTGCCTGAATCATAAGCCTGTAGCTCTGTGCTGATCTCCTCGATCCAGCTTCCATTCTTCCGAAGAGACAGGCTGTCAACACCAACGAACCAGTCCGGACTCGGTGCGATCATTGAAACCAGGCTGACCAGCGAGTGGGAGCGGCTGGCATTGAACTCCAGGCTGACTGTACCCGGCGAACTGGCAATTCCCCCGCCGGAAAGCGTGTTTTCGACCGAGCCGGCATTGGAAAGCGCAGCGATTTCAGAAAGCAGCGATGATTTCCCGCCCGTTTCCGCCATTTGCTC
>Ga0102946_1000095_pt1 | contig 29152 bp, 29 predicted proteins | sample SalPon2A_A_D1_MG_FD_78209 | JGI IMG/M metagenome (GOLD analysis project Ga0102946, IMG submission 78209) | Soil microbial communities from South San Francisco under conditions of wetland restoration - Salt Pond MetaG R2A_A_D1_MG | ecosystem: Environmental > Terrestrial > Soil > Wetlands | place... | reverse complement strand
TAGTTGTCCGCGCTGATGCAGTAGGCAGACGCAACATTGTCCACGGTGTTGCCTGGGCAGTTGATCACCTTGATGTACTCGAACCACGCCGTGGACTCGGCCTTCACAAACGCTCCCTGCGGCGTTTGATCTTCTTGGTATGCGATGACGCTCTCATTAAAGGCACTGGTTCGCACGCCTTCTCCACCTGACTCATCAGAACCCTGTAGCCAATTGTTATTAACGTCTTGAGTAGGGAGCAAAACCAAGGCTAGAAGAAGTGCGGGGATTCTATCCAGTATTCCGAACACCGAACACCCCTTCTACAAGGAATGCTGACTGCGTCGCTATGAGGTCGATGGATAGATTAACCGATCCTCCATCCTCGAACTCGTCGACCTCAGACCCATCACGTGCCAGTCGCTTATACGCTGGCGCTTCTGCCTCCACCGACACCACGTAGGAGTCAGGTCCTGACGCAAGCGCCTGGGTCGAAAGGACTACTCCGGTCGGGCCATCGAATTCTTGATCTTTCTGTACCAGGGCATCGATGTTTGACTCGTAATTCTCGCATGTGCCGCACTTGGTAGTCGCGAAGCGACTTAAAACCTCGGACTCAGGGTTCCGCCCTAGATAATTGTAGAGATCGAAGTAGTACTCGGCGAAAGCTTCGGCACCGGCTTCTGAGTCTTCCCGGGCCAAAGCGGGCATCTTCGGGATGCCCGGATCGGCCGTCTGGCTGGCTGCCTCCACCGGCCCCGTGCTCGTAGCCGCGGCATCGTCCGTGACCGCGACGGAATCCTCAGACTCCGGTGCAGGCTGAGGCTCCTGTCCGTCGTCACATCCCGCCAGCCCTGCTCCCAGCGCGAGACAGATCACGAGCGCGCAACGTCGCCTCACGGGAATCTCCTCTCACACCAGGGACAGCCGCTTTGGCTTGTGTGACAGGCCCATAGTCTCGCGCACGCCCTGATCTGGGCGCTACTCGTCCACAGCGCTAACGCGCAAGGACCTCCCCGTTGCGCAGGCTCAAGCGTGTCCACGGCCCCGAGGTGAGCACCGTGCCTGTGTCGTCTGGGCCGGTGAAGCCGAGCGTGTGGGCGGCCAGCGCCATTCCGGCCGGAGGGGCCGCCGAGTCGTCGGACAGTTGTCGACCCCAGACGCGAGCACGCAGGGAGGCAACTGCTGCCGCCCCCGCCCCCGCCGGTGTCCCCCGCGCCACCGCTTCGATGCCGTCGCGCGCTGTCTGCACCAGAGCCACGTGCGTCACCTCACCGCGAGGCACCCATCCCGACCGAGGCGGGCTGATCGCTGCCCAGGAGGGGGTGACTCTCATCGGCGGCAGCTGCAGCGCCGCACTGACATCACCGGCGCTCTGGCGTCTCGCCAGACGGTCCGAGACGGCCGCGAGCGGCACCGTCGCGTCGAGCTCGTGCGCGCCGTCGAGCTTCATCACACGCAACCCCAGCACAAGCCCCGACCCCAGCAACCCCTGACCGGGCAGCACCTGCACCCAGGCGGCCAACACCTCGCCGCGTCCCTGCAGCCGAGCCGCCCCGTCGGCGTCCAGCGAGCGGGCGCGGGCTACATAGGTGCCGAGGTCCTGCAAGGTCTCCACCTCGGCGAACCTCAGCATTGCCTCCCCGGTGTCGGTCACCGCCGCCCTCGGTGGCTGCGCAGAGACGGAGGGTCATCGAGATCCGCCCGCAGCGCCTCACGCTGCGCGTCCTCCAGCCGTCGGGGGCTTCCGGTGCTGAAGTCGTAGGCCACCAGTGTGGCCTCCGCGAGCGCAAAGGTGACCTCCGAGCCCACCTGCTTCACGGCATACCCGATGTCGAAAGAGGCTCCGCTGAGCCGGCACGGCCACACCTCGATCCGGGCCGGTTCGTGGTTGAACGTCAACGGGGCGAGGTAGTCGATCTCCTGTCGCGCCACCAGGACGCCCTCACGGAGCAAGGAACGCTCGCTGCCGAACCAGTGGCGGAACGCATACACCCTCGCGTCCTCCAACAGCCGAAGGAACTGGACGTTGTTGACGTGACCGTAGACGTCCATGTCCGACCACCGGATCTGGATGTCGACGGCGAACCGGCTCTCAGCAGGGGAGGGCATGACGCTCATCTTGCCAGTCACCCCTCGGTAGGCTTCGCGGGTGAACCTTGAGGACCCGATCGACGACCTGCTCGACGTGCTCGACCTCGACCGTGAGGGATCGACCACCATCTCGGTCACCTCGCCGGAGGGTCTCGGGGAGGACCTCGGGCGTTCCCACGGCGATGTGTTCCTGGGGCGCAGCCAGCCGCAGCCGCACGGCCGCGTCTTCGGTGGGCAGGTGCTGGCCCAGTCCGTCATCGCAGCCGGCCGTACGGTCGACGACGTCACGCAGACAGCTCGCCCGATTCACTCGATGCACGGGTACTTCCTGAGGCCCGGTGACGACCACCGACCCATCCGGTTCCTCGTCGAGCGGATGCGCGATGGCCACTCGTTCTCGGCGCGCCGGGTGCACGCGATCCAGGACGGACGGATTCTGCTGTCGATGATCACCTCGTTCCAGGACGAGGCCGAGGGTCTGGACCACCAGCATGAGATGCCGCGGGTCCACGGGCCGGACGGTCTGCGATCGGACGCCGAGATCCTGGCTGAGATCGACCACCCCACCGCCCAGCAGCTCGCGCGGCGAGCTGTCGAGATCAAGCACGTCGAGGGACCCCTGTTCACCCAGGTCGCGGAACAGACAGCCCAGCAGCACGTCTGGTTCCGCATCCCACGGGCGCTGCCCGACGACCGGCTACTGCACGCGGCGCTGCTGGCCTACGCCTCCGACTACAGCCTGCTCGAGCCGATCCTGCGCCGGCACGGGCTTGTCTGGGGCGACCCGCGGTTGCGCCCGGCCAGTCTCGACCATGCGATGTGGTTTCACCGAAGCCCGCGCGCCGACGACTGGATCCTCTACCGCCAGGCCTCACCGTCCTCGCAGAACGGACGCGGGCTGGGCCACGGTCTGATGTTCGCCGCGGATGGCACGCTGATGGCCAGCGTCGCTCAGGAAGGCATGGTGCGGCTCAAGGAGTAGCCGCCGCGTCAGAGCTCGCGCACCTGTGCCACGAGATCGGCGACCAGGTCGAAGGCGCCGTCCTCGTGCACGTTCGGCAAGCCGAACAGGACCGTCTGGGTGCCGACCTCAGCTAAGGCGCCCAGCTTGTCGACTGCGCCAGGCACAGTCAGCGACTCCTCACCGCTCTCGGTGAGCGGGCGCCCGTCGGTGGAGAGCGCCATCCGCGTCACCACGGTCCGCTCGATCTCTGATGGGTCACGCCCCAGCGCCTGGCAGTGGCCGTCGAGCACGTCGTACTTCGCCTTCACACCTTCGGGGCCGAGGTCGAAGATGTTGCAGGCGTCCGCGTACTGCGCCACCAGCCGTAGGGTCTTCTTCTCTCCGCCTCCTCCCACCATGATCGGCAGGCGGGGTCGGCTGAGCGGGGGCGGCGAGTTCAAGGGGCGCTGTAGCTGGTAGTGGGTGCCCTCGTACGGCGACTCGTCGCCGGAGCGCATCTGGTGCGCGATCTGCAGGGTCTCCTCGAGGCGCTCGAAGCGACTGCCCAACGACGGGAAGGGCACCCCCAGGCCGCGGTGCTCCTCGTCGTTCCAGGCGGCGCCGATGCCGAGCCACGCGCGTCCGCCGCTGAGAACGTCCAGTGTGGTCACCGTCTTGAGCAGCACGCCCGGATGGCGATAGGTCACGCCTGTCACCAACGTCCCCAGCTCGAGGGTCGAGGTGTGCGCCGCGACGAACGACAGAGTGGTGTAGCCCTCCAGCATCTCCAGATCGGACGGGCCGATGGGTCGAATCTGGAAGAAGTGGTCCATGACCCACAGGCTCGACATCCCGGCGGCCTCGGCATGGCCGGCAATCCGGGCCAGCGTGGGCCCGATGGACGCTGGCGCGCCGGGCCAGCTGAAGGAGGGAACCTGCAGCCCCAGTCGCATGACCCGAGCCTACGCCGGGCAGGTCGTGATCCTGCTAGTCGCCGCTGCGCGACCCGCTGCGACCCACCAGGTAACCCACGACGCCCGCCGCCAGCACCGCCAACGGAACGCCGTAGCGGCCCAGCACCGCGGGCCCGACCGCGCTGCCCAGATGGATGGCGTCGTCGGAGCTCTCAGACGGGCTCGCGCTCGGTGGCACTGGGTCGGGTGCCGGTGTCACGGCCGGGCTGAGCGCAGCGTCCGACTCGGGCTCCGCAGCCGGCGTGCTCTCGCTGGCCGCCACCGGGTCGTGGCTCTGCGTGCGGTGCTCGTGGCCGCCGAGCTGGGACTCCACGCAGTCGACGAACCTGTTCAGGAGCTTGTCGGACACGTCCTGCATCACGCCACGACCGAACTGGGCCGGCTTGCCGGTGATCGAGAGCTCGGTCTTGACGTCGACCTTGGTCCCGTCCCCATCCGGGCTGAGGTTGAGCATCACGGTGGCGCCGGCCGTGCCGTTGCCGCGCTTGTCCTTGCCGCGGGCCTCGATGGTGGCCCGATGGTCGGCATCGTCGCGGGAGACGAACTGGCCGGACCCCGAGTACATCATCGCGATCGGACCGAGCTTGACCTTGACCGTGCCGGAGAACTCTTCGTCGCCGGCCTCGGTGACAGTGGCGCCAGGGAAGCACGATCCCACCTGCTGCAGATCGGTCAGCAACGCCCAGGTCCGCTCCGGATGAGCGGGGACAGAGAAGGAATGCACGAGCTCCATGCGCTCAGTCTCCCACCGCCGCGAGCACCGCGCGCCGGGTCAGCACACCGGCCAGGTGCCTGCGGTAGTCGGCGTCCCCATTGAGGTCCGAAGGAGGGTCCGTGCCCTCACCCGCTGACGCGCATGCTTCCCGCAGCGCCTCCTCGGAGGCCTGCATCCCGACCAGGCGCTGCTCCACCGCCGTGGCACGCAACGGGGTCGGGCCCATGTTCGTCAGGGCCACCTTGGCCTCCACGATCACACCGCCTTCGGCACGGATGGTGGCCGCCGAGGCCACGATCGACCACTGATGCGAGACGCGGACGAACTTGCTGTAGGCACTGCCCCACCCGGTGTGCTTCGGGATGCGGACGGCGGTCAACAGCTCCTCCTCCGCCACGGCCGTTTCGAAGAGGTCGACGAAGAACTCGCTCGCGCTGACCGTGCGTTCGGCGCCGTCGGAACCGGTGACCACCATCTCGGCGTCCAGGGCCAGCGCGGGCGCGCCGACATCGCCGGCGGGGTCGGCGTGCACCAAGGCTCCGCCGATGGTCCCGCGATGACGGATCTGCGGGTCTGCCACCTCCGCGACCGCCCTGGCCAGCAGAGCGGCGTGTTCGTGCACCAGGTCGCTGCCCAGGATGTCGGCGTACGTGGTCATCGCTCCGATGCGGATCGCGTCGCCGTCGTCGCTGACGCCGGACAGCTCCGGCACGCGGCCGAGGTCGACCACCACCTCGGGGGCGTTGAGGCGCATGCGCAGGATCGGGAGCAGTGACTGTCCACCCGCCATGACCTTGGCCTCGTCGCCGTGCTCGGCGAGCACGGCGAGGGCCTCAGTCACGGTGGTGGGGGCGACGTAGTCGAAGGCTGCGGGAATCATGAGCGCGCTCCGTTGGGACCGAGTCCGGCCGAAGGGTCGGGATCATCCTGGTTCAGGGAGCCGGTCTCGAAGTGGGGCACCGCATCGCCGGTGGTGGGGTCACCGCCGGGGTCGGACTGCCCCGCCTGCCCCTCTGTGATGGCGCGCCAGACCCGCTCCGGAGTGCACGGCATGCGGATGTCCTTGACCCCGAACTGCCGGATGGCGTCGAGCACGGCGTTGACCACCGCCGGGGTGGAGGCGATCGCCCCGGCTTCTCCGACTCCCTTGGCGCCCATGTCGTTGCTCAAAGCCGGGGTGGTCGTGCGGTCAGTGGTGAAGCTGATGGTGTCGGCGGTGGTCGGCAGGGTGTAGTCCACGAACGAACCGGAGACGAGAGTGCCGTTGTCGTCGTAGACGGCCTCCTCCCAGAGCGCCTGGGAGATGCCCTGCACCAGACCGCCGTGCACCTGCCCCTCCACGATCATCGGGTTCACCACGTTGCCGATGTCATCGACGCAGACATAGGAGCGCATACTCACCTGCCCGGTCTCGGTGTCGACCTCCATGGCGCACAGGTGCGTGCCGTGGGGGAAGGAGAAGGTGACCGGGTCGAAGGTCGCCTCGGCGTCCAGGGTCGGCTCCATGCCAGCGGGAAGGTCGTGGGCGGAGAAGGCGGCGAACGCGATCTCGGCGAGCCCGACGCCCTGGTCGGTGCCCTTGACGCTGAAGTTCCCGCGGTCGAACTCCATGTCGTCCACGTTGGCTTCGAGCATGTGCGCAGCCAAGGGCTTGGCCTTCTCGATCACTCTGTCGGCCGCCTCGATGACCGCCTGCCCTCCGACGACGAGCGAGCGCGAACCGTAGGTGTCCAGGCCCCGGTTGCTGCTCTGGGTGTCACCGTGCAGCACCTCGACATCCTCGAAGGCCACGCCCAGTCGATCCGCCACGATCTGGCTCCAGGCGGTCTCGTGGCCCTGGCCGTGCGGGGAGACCCCGGTGACGACCTCGACCTTGCCCGTCGGCAGGACGCGCACGTCGGCGCGCTCCCACCCGCCGGCCGCGTAGTTCATCCGGCCGAGCCAGCGAGACGGAGCCAGCCCGCACATCTCGGTGAAGGTCGAGATGCCGATGCCGAGCTGGACGGGGTCGCCCGCTTCACGGCGCTGCTGCTGCTCCGCACGAAGCCCCGCGTAGTCGAACAGCTCCGTCGCGCGGTCCGTCGCGGCCTCGTAGTTACCCGAGTCGTACTGAAGTCCCGCGACGGTGTCGAACGGGAACTCCTCGTGGGTGATCCAGTTCTTGCGGCGCAGCTCCAACGGGTCCATGCCGAGCTCGTCGGCAAGGTCGTCCATCAGACGCTCGATGGCGAACGTGGCCTCCGGTCGACCAGCGCCGCGGTAGGCGTCCACCCACGTCTTGTTGGTGAACACCGTGGTCAGCTCGAACCGGTAGGCGTCGAACTTGTACATGGAGTTGAACATGGAGGCGCCCAGGAGCGGCACCCCGCCGCCGAGCAAGGCCGTGTAGGCCCCGAGACCGGCCAGCAGCTCGACCTTCAGACCTTTCACGGTCCCGTCGCGACTGGCGGAAAGGGTCAGCTTCTGCCATTGGTCCCGCCCGTGGTGCCCCGAGAGCAGTGACTCGCTGCGCGTCTCGGTCCACTTGCACGGCTTGCCCGTGTGCTGAGCCGCCAGGAAGGTGATCATCTCCTCCGGCGTGATCTGCAGCTTGCCACCGAAGCCGCCGCCTACGTCCGGCGCGATGACCCGGATCTTCGACTCGGGGACGCCCAGGGTGAGCGCGATGAAGATGCGTACGAAGTGCGGGACCTGGGTGGACGACCACACCGTGAACTGCTCCGATGTGGGGTCCACCACGACCGAGCGTGGCTCCATGAAGGCGGGGATGAGGCGCTGCTGACGGTACTCGCGTTCGAGGAGGACCTCGGCCTCGCGAATGGTCTCCTCCACGTCCCCGCCGGTGCCGGCCTCCTGGGAGTCGAAGACATAGGTGGCGCTGCGATTGGTGCCGAGGTCGGGGTGCGCCAACACCTCGTCCGCTGCCGCACGCCTCAGGTCCAGGGCCGGTGTCAGCTCTTCGAACTCCACGTCCACGAGCTCGGCCGCATCCCGGGCCGCCGCAGCGCTGCGCGCCACCACCACGGCGACGATCTCACCGGCGAAGGCGACCCGGTCGACCGCGATCGCCGGGTGGTCAGGTGCCTTCTGGTCGCCGGTGAGCGGCCATGCGTTCGGAAGCCCTCCCTGGCTGTCCTTCACGTCCTGGCCGGTCAGGACGGTGACAACGCCCGGGGAGGCCTTGGCCGCGCTGGCGTCCACCGAGGTGATGTGGGCGTGAGCGAAGGGGCTGCGCACCATGCTCAGGTGCAGCATCCCGGTGAGCTGGATGTTGTCGGTGAACTTCGTGCGCCCGGTGATCAGGCGCTGGTCCTCCTTGCGCAGACGGGCCTTGCCGATCTCACTCTCGGGTCCTCGCGTCGCCTCCTCGATGGTGGTCATCCCTGTGCTCCTGACGCAGCCTGCTGTACGGCCTTGACGATGTTCTGGTAGCCCGTGCACCGACAGAGGTTGCCTTCCATGCCTTGGCGGATCTCGGCCTCGCTGGGGTCGGGGTTCTCGTTCAGCAGGTCGGTGGCCTGCATGATCATCCCGGGGGTGCAGTACCCACACTGCAGGGCGTGGCACTCGTGGAAGGCCTGTTGCACCGGCGTCAGCTCACCACCACTGGCCAGTCCCTCGATCGTGGTGACGTCGTGACCGTCGGCCTGGACGGCCAACATGTTGCACGACTTCACACTGCGACCGTCGAGGTGCACCGTGCAGGCGCCACAGTTGCTGGTGTCGCAACCCACCACGGTGCCCGTCTTGCCCACCTGCTCTCGCAGGTAGTGCACCAGAAGGGCGCGAGGTTCGACGTCGTCGGTGCACTCCACCCCGTCGACGTTGACGGTGATACGGGTCATGGGTCCTCCTGAGTCAGGGAAGAACAGGGACAGCCACCTTTGCGATCATGACGTGGCCGCCATCACACCGCAACCGCACGCTTGGCTCTACCTCGACCCCTCGGTGGTTCGCCAGTCACCGCGGCGACGCCCCGCGCACGGGCCATTGATTGTTCAGAGGGTAGGCGCCGACGAGGGCGCGACCGTCCGCACCCACGACCTCACCGCCATCGTCACCCGCAGTGGCGTGACCCGGCACGAGTAGGCACCTCGCCCCCACCCGGCCTATCCCGCGGGTGCTTCACCCTGCCCGAGCGCACGGCAGATCCAGGCATCACCTCGACGGGTCGGCTTCGGCCTCTCGGCTGCTGACGGCGTCTTGACTCGTGCTGTCCTCGTCGGACTCGTGGTGGATCGGCCCCGTCGTGTGGCTCAGAGGTTCGCCCTGGCCGCCCCACCGCGCAGCGATGATCTCGGACGCGATGCTCACCGCCGTCTCCTCGGGCGTGCGGGCACCCAGATCCAGCCCGATGGGGCTGGAGAGCTTACCCAGGCTCGCCTCCGTGAGTCCGGCTTCGCGCAGGCGAGCCACCCGGTCCTCGTGAGTCCGCCGGGACCCCATGGCGCCGACGTAGGCGACCGGTGGCCCCGTCAGGGCCAGCTGCAGGACGGGCACATCGAACTTCGGATCATGCGTGAGGACACAGATGACGGTGCGGCCGTCAACGCGACCGGCCTCGACCTCGCGCTCGAGGTAGCGATGCGGCCAGTCCACGACGACCTCGTCCGCATCCGCGAACCGAGCCTTCGTCGCGAAGACGGGGCGCGCGTCGCACACGGTCACATGGTGCCCCAGGAAGGCACCCATGCTCGCGACGGCAGCAGCGAAGTCGATCGCGCCGAACACGATCATCCGGGGCTTCGGCGCGAACGCGGCGACGAACACCCGCATGCCGGCCCCACGCCGCTCCCCGTCTGGCCCGTACTGCAGAGTGTGGGTGCGCCCGACCGCCAGCAGTCCCCGCGCGTCGTCCGACACCGCTTCATCAACCCGCACGGAACCGAGGGACCCACGCGAGCCCCGGCCCTCCTGTCGCACGACAAGATGCCGGCCGACCCGTGCCGGGTCCGGATGCTCGATCACTGTCGCCACCGCCACCGGCCGACCGGTCTCGATGTCCCCGGACACCTCGCCCAGCTCGGGGAAGGAGTCCACCGAGACCCGCTCGACGAAGACGTCCAAGATGCCGCCGCAGGTCAGGCCGACGGCGAAGGCGTCGTCATCACTGACGCCATAGCGCGTCAGCGTCGGCGTGCTCCTGGTCAACACGTCCTGGCCAAGGGTGTAGACGGCCCCCTCCACACATCCGCCGGAGACGGACCCGACCGCCGTGCCATCCGGCCCGATGAGCATGGAGGCTCCGGCGGGACGTGGAGCCGAGCGCCACGTGTCCACCACGGTGGCCATGGCGACGGGCTCCCCCGCCCGCCACCAGGTCAGCAGGTCAGGCAGCACCTCACGCACGCGCCACCACCTCCAACACCTCTTCGAAGGCGGTCAGCGAGTGACCGGCGACGAAATCGTCGACGTGCGGCAGCGCCGCCACGATTCCCCCCTGCACCGGGGAGTAGCCGGGACGTCCACGGTGCGGGTTGACCCACACCACCCGGTGGGCCATCGAGGCCAGCCGCCGAGCCTGCTCGCCCAACACCTCGGGGTGCGAGCGCTCCCACCCGTCGCTGAAGACGACGACGACGGCGCCACGTGCCATGCCGCGGCGACCCCAGCGGTCGAGGAAGGCGCCGAGCACCTCGCCGAGGCGTGTGCCTCCCGACCAGTCGGAGACGGTGTGGCCTGCTGTCACCAAGGCCTGGTCGGCATCCCGCAGGCGCAACGCGCGGGTGAGGTGGGTCAGCCGAGTGCCCATCGCAAAGACCTCGGTGTTGCGGGGCGCAGACTGCACGACGGTGTGCGCCAGGCGCAGCAGCGCATCGGCATAGGCGCTCATCGACCCGCTTGTGTCGACCAGGAGCACCACGCGCCTCGTCCGCATTCCGTGCTGTCGGCGCGCGACCACAGCCGGCTCCCCCATCCGTCGCAGCTGACCGCGGAGCGTGGCTGGTCCGTCGATCTCGCCTCGGTGCGCTCGTGCGTACCGCCGCGCCCGCCGGATGGGCGGGTGGGGGCGCAAGCGCGCGAACTCCCGCCGCAACGACGCCCGTTCGGCAGCAGTCAGTCGTGCGATGTCCCGGTGACGCAGCACCTCGCGGTTCGAGGAGACGGCCCTGACCATGTGGTCGTGATCGGTCTGAGGTTGACCATCGCCGTCCGGGGCGTCATCCCACGCCGCTTGCATGGCCGTGGGTGTGGGGGTCGAAGGGTAGGTCAGGCTGTGCATCTCGGCGCCACCGAACCACTGTGCGAAGACCTGGTCGAAGACGGCCAGGTCGGCCGGGGAAGCGGTCAGGGTGGCGCGGCCCGCCCAGTAGACACGGTCACGGTCGTCCACCCCCACCCGGGCCACCGCCCGCAAGAACAGCAGCGAGCGATCGGCGCTGACCATCACCCCAGCGGATCGCAGGGCACGCGTGAAGCCGAGCAGCAGCTCCTCCGCGGTCCAGGTCATGGCGTGAGCATCCGGTCCAGCGCGGCGAGGACGCGCGCCGTGTCCTCGCGGTACTTCACCGCGCTGCCCAGGGTGGCCGCGGCCACCTCGACGTCCAGTGAGCTACAGCCCAGCGCGTGCACGGCTCGCGCCCAGTCCAGCGTCTCGGCGACCCCGGGAGGTTTGATGAGCTCGCCCTCGAGACGCAGCTGCTGCACCGTCGTCACCACCTGGGCGGCGAGCTGCGCGGTCACCTCCGGCAGGCGACGACGGACGATGGCGACCTCGCGCTCCAAGCCTGGATGGTCGATCCAGTGGTACAGACAGCGCCGCTTGAGGGCGTCGTGCAGCTCCCGGGTCCGGTTGGAGGTCAGCACGACGAAGGGAGGCTCCTCGGCCGTGAGGGTGCCCACCTCCGGGATGGTGACCGACCAGGTCGAAAGGATCTCGAGCAGGAACGCCTCGAACTCGTCGTCGGCCCGGTCGATCTCGTCGATGAGCAGGACCGACCCGGGCTCTCGCGCGGCCCGCAAGAGCGGACGGGCCAACAGGAACCGCTCGTCGTAGAGCTCGGCTTCGAGCTCGCGGGTGACACCCCCCGAGGCCGCGGCTTCGATGGCACGCAGATGCAAGATCTGCCGCGGGAAGTCCCAGTCATAGAGCGCCTGGCTCGCGTCGATGCCCTCGTAACACTGCAACCGGATCACGGGCGCCCCCAGCACCTCCGCGACCGCCTCGGCGAGCGCGGTCTTGCCGGTGCCGGGTTCGCCCTCCACCAGCATGGGGCGCTGCAGAGCTTCCGCCAGGTAGGTCACGGTGGCCAGACCCTCGTCGGCCAGGTAGCCGGTCGCGGCGAGCGCTTCGGTTACCGACGCCGGGCTGGCCATGGCGTGCTTGCGGTTCATCATCACAGCATCATCGACTCACCGGCTCCTCGCTCAGCGGGGGCTCACGGCGAAAGGGCAGGGCGGCGGGTCGGGTGTGCGGGCACTGGCTGCTGTCCCAGCGCGCCGCTCCGGTCATGAAGGTGGTCCCCCCGTGCCACGGCGGTCAACCGTCAGATAGGCCGCCAGGTCCTCCGGTGTGTCCAGGTCGACGCCCGCCGCCAGATCACCACACTCCACCGGAACCGCGCCGTGCTCGCGCAGGTAGCGCCCCGCGCCTCGGTCCCCCTGCGCCGAGTCCATGACGCCCTGCCAGTGGTGCAGACCGATGAGGGCGGGGTGGCCTTCCCGACCGTTGTAGACGGCGCGCACGATCGCCTTGGACCAGGGCTGCTGGTCCGATGCCCGGTCCAGAATGCGCTCGATCACCGATGGTCCGACATCGGGCAGGTCCACCAGATGTGTCAGCGCCGCTACCGGACATCCCCGACCGCGCGCCGCCAGGGAGGCAAGCCCCGTGCGCAGCGATGCGCTCAGGCCGGACTCCCACTGCACACACTCCACGGTCGCCACCCGATCCCCCCAGCCGTCAGCCGACGCAGCCAGCTGGGCACCGATGGGATCCGCATCGGCGCCCAACACCACCAACACCTCTCGACAGCCACCCTGCAGCATCACCTCGACTCCATGCTCGACCAGTGTCCGGCCGCCGATCTCGACTCCAGCCTTGGGCCGGCCCATCCGGCTGCCTGCACCAGCAGCAAGGAGCAGACCGACGACGGACGGCACAGAAGTCATACCCGCAGTCTGGCCTACTCGCGGCCCGGCCGGGTGCTGCTGCGGCTTCCGACGGGCACGAACATCACCCTCGACCAGGCGCGACGCGCGAGACGGGGTTGGTCCCGCCGGGCCACGCCGAGAGCGTCAGGGAGGAGGCGACGCGTCCACGACGCGCTGGTGACGGTGCCGCGACGCGGCTGGTCTCTCCTGGTCCCCATGACTTCCGCACACCCGTGCGGACCGACGAGGAGGAGAGGGCGATGTCAGACTCACCGAGCGATCCCGACCGCGAGCACATCGGCGAGGAGGGCTCGCAGCAGGCCACGCCGGACATCCGCACCGGCTTCATCCGGGGCGACACCTTCACGCGCAAGGCGGTGCAGTACGAAGCGGTCAACGGCCGCGCGATGTTCGAAGGCGACATCTGCCTGGGCACGGTGGACGAGATGGAGCGCACCACGATGCGCGCATCGAGCGAAGACGACGCCATCGTCTCCGGCGTCGGCATCAGCGGAACACAGTTCCGCTGGCCCGACGCTCTGATGCCCTACGAGGTGGACAGCTCGCTGCCCAACCCCGGACGGGTCGCCGACGCCGTCGAGCACTGGGAGGACCGCACCCACCTGCGTTTCGTGCAGCGGACCTCGGCGAACGCCTCGCAGTACCCGAACTACGTGCGCGTCGTCGACGACGGCGGATGCTGGTCCTACGTCGGGATGCGCGGTGGGGAACAGCTCCTCAGCCTCGGCTCCGGCTGTGGTGTCGGAAGCGCGATCCACGAGTTCGGCCACGCCTGGGGCCATTGGCACGAGCAGAGCCGGGAAGACCGCGACACCTACGTCCGCATCCTGTGGCAGAACATCGAGGCCGGCAGAGAGCACAACTTCAACCAGCACATCTCGGACGGAGACGACATCGGCTCCTACGACTACGGCTCGATCATGCACTACGGACGCAAGGCGTTCGGCATCGGCAACCGCGTCACCATCGAGCAGCTGCGCAGCGGGCCGACCATCGGCCAGCGCAACGGACTCTCGGCCGGCGACATCGCCGCGGCACACGCCATGTACACCGAGCGACACACCAACGTGGCCGTCTCCATGGTCTTCGCGACACCGCACAGCAAGAACGCGTGGGCGCATCTCGCCGGGGCGGGGTGGCGCAAGATCGACGGCACCTCCACCGACGGCGTCAGCAACACCTTCGCCGTGCTGGCCTTGGCCCGAGCGAACGACCGCCGGGTCCGCGCGGACACCATCGGCCGCACGCTCCTCGTCGCCTACGGCCTCTAGCCAGGCGGCTCCCCCATCACCCCACCCACACCGGACCGCGCTGCAGCCCGGATACACACCGAAGGAGAGATCATGACCAACACCGCCATCAACAGCGTCTTCGCTACTCCCCACAGCAAGAACGCGTGGGCCTACCCCGCCTCGGAGTCGAGCTGGCGCAAGATCAAGGGCAACAGCACCGACGGGGTGAGCAACACCTTCCTGCTGCTGGCCCTGGCCCGCGCCCACAACCGGAGCGCGAACGTCACGATCGCCTCCAACGAGATCACCGAGGTGTACCTGTAGCCCCGGCGCCAGGCACGCAGAGCACCCCACGACAGAGAAGAGGATCCGATGAGCACCACAGTGACCGTGAAGGTGGAGGCCCCTGTTGACGGGGCCGAGACCGACCAGGCACCCGCACCGACACACTTGCCCGACGCCGAGGAGATGCAGGGTTCGCGGGGTATCTCCACCGCCGAGTCCGACGCCGGGTCCGCGGGCCCCGCGCCGGACATGGACGTCGCGCACCTGGAGTCGGCCGGCACCGACGCCGACGCCGACGCCTCGAGCGGGCCGGCCCCCAGCCTGGATCCGTCGTAGACCTTCGCGACCCCCGGTCCAGCGCCTGCCCTGTCAGAGTGGGGCAGGCGCTGAGCCATGTCCAGAAGTCACCGAGGAAGGAGGCCGCAGGCCCATGCCCTCTCTCCGGTGCACCGTTGTCCTGACCGACCCACCCGCCAGGCGAGCTGCCGGTCGCTTGGACCTCGAGGTGGTCGAGATCGGTTACGCGGACCGACCCGCGCTGGTGGTGGGGCGTTCCTCGGTCTTGGCGGCGACGGACGAAGCCGGTCCATCCGGCCGGCGATGGGTCATCGACGTGCACGAACCGGCGGGGTCGTACGCGGTGCAAGCCCACTGGGCGCTGGCCAGCGAGGAGCCGAACGGGGTCGGCAACTACCGGACGATGGAGCACATCGGGGTCTCAGACGCTGCCTGGCGCGGTGAGGACGTGATCACGGTCCCGCTGCGACGGATCGGCTGACCACGCTGGAGCGACGGTGGATCGACCGCGTCACGAACGCCACCGCCGGACCCGCGTCCAAGCCCAGCTCGCGCCTCACCCGCGACGCGTACTCCCGCACGGTCACCAGGGCCTGCCCGGGATTGCCCTCGGCCAGGTAGACGTCGGCCAAGAGCAGGTGGGCGCTTTCACGGTAGGGCTCGGCCTCGATGACGATCCGGCAGGCGACCTCGGCGTCGAGGAAACGTTTCTGGTCCGCCCGGTCCTGCGCCAGGCACTCCAGAGCTCGCACGCAGGTCAGCCACAGATCGTGACGCGGGCCGGCCAGCCACGCCTCGTCCCAGGTCGGCAGCAGCGGTCGGGGAGCGAGCTCGTCGAGCGCGGGTGACGACCCCGGCCCGTGACTGCCGCCGCCTCCGGCCAGCACGGCACGCGCTCGGTGCCAGCGGTGCCGGACATCGACGTGCATCCGTTCGTCCAGGCTCAACCACATCCCTGAGCCCTCGACGAGGTCGGTCCCGACCCTGCGCAGCCGGTAGAGGGCATCACGCACGCGAGCCAGGGCATCGGTCGGTTGCAGGTCGGGCCAGAGATCACAGGCGACCCGCTCCCGGGACACGGGGCGGTCCTGGATGGCCAGGTAGGCGCTCAGGCGCTGGGCGGAGCGGCAGACCTCGACGTTCCGCCCCTCCATCTGCAGCCGGAAACCCCCGAGCAGGCTGAGGGCGGCCATTCCGGGGTCCGCAGTCCTGCCGGTTGCCCCTGTGGCCCCCTTGGCGATGAGTGCCGGCATGATCGCCTCCCTGTCCTGTTCCCCTCAGAACGAGGAGGGGCGGGGGCTCCGCGCGATACGTGCGCAGGTGCGACAGCCCTCGCTGCGGTGGGCGCGAGACCGGCCGTCCCCGGCGGTGCCAGGCGTCAGGGTCATGCGGTCGCGTCGAGGAGCTTGAGGACGGTGTTGTGGTTGCGCATGGTGCCGACCACGCCCAGGTTCCGCTCGAACCATGCGCCGGTGTAGGGCGTCTCCGCCGCCGAGCCGGCGAGCTTCAGGTACGTGTGCGCTCCGGCGACCGCGATGTCGTCCGGGGAGTCCTTGCGCTTCAGACTCGTCACCGCCGCCTCGAGCGGGGCACGGTCGCAGAACATCGTGTGCACCGCACGACCCTCCAGCAGACCGTCGTGGACGTCGTCGGCCCAGGGGTTGTCCTGCATCGCCTGCAGCAACGACGCATGGGTCCGCATCACCACCGCGATGACGCCGAACCGCTCGGCCAGCGACACCTCGAGCGACCGCCGGGTGGCCTCGAGGTCTTTCGGAGCGCTCATGACGATGTTGCCGGTCGCGAGCACGGTACGCACCTCAGCGCACCCGAGGTCGGTGGCCAGAGCTCTGAGCCAGTCCATCTTCATCCGGTTGCCGCCGACGTTCACACTGCGCAGAAGCGCGACCACGTCAGCCACGGCTCAGCGACCTCTCGGTGGTGAAGACCCGGTGCTCCCCGGTCACGGGGTCCTTGAACTCCAGCCGCTGCGACAGCAGCTGCAGCGGTTCGGAGAAGTCGCCTACCGCCAGACCGCGCACCTGCGGATAGAGGGGGTCGCCCAGGATGGGCATCCCCAGCCCCGCGCAGTGCACTCGCAGCTGGTGGGTCCGCCCGGTGTAGGGCGTCAGGCGGTAGGTGCACACCTCGGCATCGCAGTCGAGCCGCTCGATGAACGTGCGCGCGTTCGGCTCCCCCGGCACGACCCGCGCCTGGAGCTGACCGCGCTGCTTGACGAGCCGGTTGCTCACCGTCACCGACCCGTCCCAGGACGCCAGCCGGGGAGCCAGGGCCAGGTAGGTCTTGTGCACAAGGCGCTCGGCGAAGAGCTGCTGGTAGGCACCACGCAGCTCGGGCCGGATGACCAGCAGCATCACGCCGGCGGTGAGGCGGTCCAGTCGGTGCGCCGGGACAACTCGCGGCAGGTCGTGCTGCTGCCGGAGCCTGGTCACGACGGTCTGGCTCACGTGAGCCCCCCGCGGCATCGTGGCCAGGAAGTGCGGCTTGTCGACGACGACGATGTCGTCGTCCTGGTGCAGGATGTCGAGCTCGAAGGGGACCTCGACCTCCGGTTGCACGTCGCGGTAGAGGAACACGACCTCGCCACCCCGGTAGCCCGTCTGCTCGTCCACCACTGTGCCGTCTCCCAAGACCACCTCGCCCGCCTCGACGCGCCCGTGCACGCTCTCCGCGGGCGTGCCGGTGCGCTCCCGCAGGAACTCGACCACGGTCGCCCACGGCCCACCCGGCGGCATGCGCACCCGAGCAGGCCCGATCCCGTCACGGTCGGGCAGCGGATGCTCTCGGCGTCTACTCAGGTCGTCGTCCTTCGGCTGCAGCCCATGCTGGCGCGGGTGCCCTCAGGTGCGGGTGAGCTTGCGGTAGGTGACGCGGTGGGGCCGAGCGGCCTCGACGCCGAGCCGCTGGACCTTGTTCTGCTCGTAGGCGCCGAAGTTGCCCTCGAACCAGTACCACCGGTCCGGGTCCTCTTCGGTGCCCTCGTAGGCCAGGATGTGGGTGCACACGCGGTCCAGGAACCACCGGTCGTGGCTGATCACCACGGCGCAGCCGGGGAAGTTCAGCAGCGCGTTCTCCAGCGAGCCGAGCGTCTCCACGTCGAGGTCGTTGGTGGGCTCGTCCAGCAGCAGCAGGTTGCCGCCCTGCTTCAGGGTCAGCGCCAGGTTGAGCCGGTTGCGCTCCCCGCCGGAGAGCACACCCGCCTTCTTCTGCTGGTCGGGGCCCTTGAAGCCGAACTGGGAGACGTAGGCCCGGGACGGGATCTCGACCTTGCCGACCTCGATGAAGTCATTGCCGTCCGAGACAACCTCCCACAATGACTTCTCCGGGTCGATACCACCGCGGCTCTGGTCGACGTAGGAGATGGTCACCGTGTCGCCGACCCTGACCGAGCCGGCATCCGGCTCCTCCATGCCCACGATGGTCTTGAACAAGGTCGTCTTGCCGACGCCGTTCGGGCCGATGACGCCGACGATGCCGTTACGGGGCAGGGTGAAGCTGAGGTCGCCGATCAGGACACGTTGCCCGAAACCCTTCTTCAGGTCGTCGACCTCGATGACCTGGGCGCCCAGCCGGGGCCCGGGCGGGATCGCGATCTCCTCGAAGTCCAGCTTGCGCGTCTTGTCGGCCTCCGCGGCCATCTCCTCGTAGCGGGCCAGCCGCGCCTTGTTCTTGGTCTGCTTGGCCTTGGCGTTGGAGCGGACCCAGTCCAGCTCCTTCTCCAGCCGCTTGGCCAGCTTGGCGTCCTTCTTGCCCTGGACCGCCAGCCGCTCACGCTTCTTCTCCAGGTACGTGGAGTAGTTGCCCTCGTAGGGGTACAGGCGTCCGCGATCGACCTCGGCGATCCACTGCGCCACGTTGTCCAGGAAGTACCGGTCGTGCGTGACGGCGAGCACGGCGCCGGGATAGGAGGCGAGGTGCTGCTCGAGCCACTGCACACTCTCGGCGTCCAGGTGGTTGGTGGGCTCGTCCAGCAAGAGCAGGTCCGGCTTGGAGAGCAGGAGCTTGCACAACGCCACGCGCCGGCGCTCCCCACCGGAGAGCACGGTGACGTCGGAGTCCGGCGGGGGGCACTGCAGGGCGTCCATGGCCTGCTCGAGCTGGGAGTCCAGGTCCCACGCGTCGGCGGCGTCGATGTCCTCCTGCAGCGTGCCCATCTCGGCCATGAGCGCGTCGAAGTCGGCGTCCGGCTCGGCCATCTCCTCGGAGATCGCGTTGTACCGGTCGAGCTTGCTCTTGATCGGCCCGACCCCCTCCTCGACGTTGCCCAGCACCGTCTTGTCCTCGTTCAGCGGTGGCTCCTGGAGCAGGATGCCGACGGTGTACCCAGGGGTCAGGCGTGCTTCGCCGTTGGAGGGCTGGTCCAGACCGGCCATGATCTTCAGGATCGTCGACTTGCCGGCACCGTTCGGGCCGACCACACCGATCTTGGCACCCGGGTAGAACGACATCGTGACGTCATCGAGGATGACCTTGTCGCCGTGGGCCTTTCGGGCGCGGCTCATCGTGTAAATAAACTCGGCCATGAGCCCAGGCTAACCGCCGCGCACCCCCGGTCCGAATCCCACGGCCGCTCACCCGGTGCGTGCGGCCTCGAGCTGCTGCCGGGTCTGGCGGTGTCGCTGCAGCACGGCCGTCACCGGGTCGTGCACGTGCTTGCGGGCGACGCCGTCGATGGCGGCGTCCATCCGCTCCCGCACCATCGCGTGTCTGCGGGTGGCGCCGGCTCGCGCCACCACTCTGCCCAGGGCGGCCAGCGCGAGCCCGGTCACGATCCCCCCGACGAGGAGCAGGAGGGGAACGGGGACGGGGCCCCACAGAGGCACGTCCAGGTCGATCTGGGCCCACTGCAGCGCGAAGAGCGCCGTAAGCCAACCGGCTCCCACGACCAACGCGACCGCCAACACCAGCTGCACGAGGTTCCAAGCGGCCCACCACAGCGGGTCCTTGCCGCGCAACGGCGTGTTCATCACCGCCTGGTCCAGCGCGTCACCCAAGGAGGAGTCGTCCGGGGTGGCAGCAGCCGCGACGGCGTCGTTCCACCGTCGAGGCAGTCCGTGGGCGGCTCGGTCCGCCAGTGCCCGGGTGGCCACCTCGACCGCGGATCGCGCTGCCGGGGTGGCCGGGGGAAGCGAGGAGCGTCCTAGCACCGCCTGCACGTCCTCGGCCGCGATGGCGGAGCCCGCAGGGGTGGCCTGCTTGCCCAGGCGCAGGCGACGCAACGGGTCCGGGCGCGCCGCCGCCAGCCAGCGCGTGAACGGCCACCCGGTGCGCGCGGCGCTCTGCCGTAGGTAGTCCTTGCGCACGGCGCTGAGCACGACGGGAACACCGGCCGCCCGGGCCAGAGCCGCGTTCAGCTGCCCGGAGGCCTCCGGGCCGAGCTCGGGCTCGATGTCGGCCACTCCGGCCTGCAGGCGACGCGCCGCGGCGACGACGTCACCGGTCAGGCGCTGCTCGGCGGCGTTGCGGGCACCGACCACCTCCCCGACCCGGCGTCGCAGCTCTGCGACGCCCACGCCGAGCCGCGCCGAGGAGGGGATGACCTCGAAGTCGCCTGCCCCGTCAGCCTTGACCAGCGAGCGGAGGTCGTCGGCGATCTGCCCCACGGCACGCTCGTCCACCCGGTCCATCTGGTTGAGCACCACGATCATCACTCCGTCGTGGTCGCGCAGGGTCGACAGATACTCTTCGTGCAGGCGGGCATCCGCGTACTTCTGTGGGTCGGTGACCCAGACGAAGACGTCAGATCGCTGCAGGACGCGGTCGGCCTCCACCCGGTGCGCAGCCTCCCGCGAGTCGAAGTCGGGGAGGTCGATCAGCACGAGGCCGTCCATCTCATCCTTCTCCTCGCTCGGCCCGGCCACGACCTCGTGCCGCAGGGGCACACCCAGCCACTCGAGCAGCTCACCACTGTCCTCGTCGCCCCAGACGGCGGCGGTCGCCTTCGCGGTCGTCGGGCGCCGCGCTCCCACCGTGGCGACCTCGGCGTCCGCGAGCAGGTTGAACAGGCTGGACTTGCCGGAACCGGTCGCCCCGGCCAGGCTCACCACGGTGCGCCCACCCTTGAGCGCCCAGCGGTCGCGTACCCGGGCGATCAGGTCCCTGGCCTCGCCGACGTCGCCGGGGTCGAGCTCGTCACCGCCGACGTCCAACGCCTCGGTCAGCCGGTCGGCCCGCCAGAGCAGCGAATGGCCACCGCCTTGCTGCTCACCCTTCGCCGCCCTGGGCGTCACCGGCTCGCCTCCACCTCGGCGCTGGCGGCCGCGACATCCTCGATCGCGGTCCGCGACAGCGGTACCTCATCGAGCGCGGCCTCGTACCGCCCTCGCTCCTGGGCCAAGAGCTCCTCGACCCGGCGGATCAGCGCGGCCCGGGCCTTGCGTGCCATCGCGCGGACGGCCTCGTCGCCGAAGACCGCCTCGAGCAGGCGCTGGGCCAACAGCGCCGATCCTCCGGCGATCGCGACCTCGGCCCCGGTCAGGCCAGCCGTGGCACTGAAGACAATGAGCATGAGCATCACGGCCAGGCCGTTCACCCCGAAGGCCAGGTAGCGAGCGGTGGCACGTTTGCGTCCCGCCTGGTCGCGCACCAGGTCCAACACCTCCTTCTGCCAGTCCCGCAGCAGCCGCTCCACCCGCTCGTCCAGGTCCGGCGAGGGCTTGGCGAGCTCAGGGTGTTGCTGCACCAGGGGCTCCCCCCCGGCGCTGGAGCGCCAAGCACGTGACGCGGTGCTGGCTCCGAGCTGAGCCTGAGCCGTGATGAGCGCCGCCGCGCCCGACTGAAGGGCGTCGCCCAGCGGTTCGGTGGACACCGGCTTGCCGGTCACCCATGCGGTGACACGGTCGCGGGCGCGCGAGATGCCGGCCTCGACCTGCCTCAGGAACTCCCCGGTCCCCACCAGCTCCTGCCAGCGCGCCAGCACCTCACCGCGTAGCAGGGAGCCGTCCTCCATGCCCTCGTTGACTCCGGCCACGGCGTCGTCGTAGGCCGCGTGTGCGGCGGCACGAAGGTGGTCGCGCGCTTGGACCTGCGCCGCCGCGGCGGCGTTGAGGTCCGCCGACCGCGAGCTCAGCGAGGAGAGCGCCCCGGCCAGGGTCCGGCGGATGACGACCGAGCGCGCTCTGGCGTCACCAGCCACCGAGCTCAGCCATCCGGACAGCCGCGCGACCTGCTTGGCGGGCAGTGTCCCCTCGGCGGTGAGGGCGACCTCGGCCACCGTGAAGATCGGGGACTTGCCCAGGCCATGCTCACGCAGCATCTGGGACAGATGCAGCCGGATCTCCTCCATCGCCTCCGGTGGGACACGGTTCAGCACGATGGCCACCGAGGTCCCGCGCTCCGCGGCTTGGCGCAGCAGCTCCCACGGCACCGCGTCCGCGTACCGGGCCGCGGTGGTGACGAAGAGCCACAGGTCAGCCGCAGCCAGCAGCTGTCGCGACAGTTCGCGGTTGGCCCGCACCACCGAGTCGATGTCGGGAGCGTCGAGCAACGCGAGGCCGGATGCGAGAGCCTCGGCGGGGACCAGACGCACCGCCGACGGGTCGTGCCGCTCGCGAGCCGCGCCAGTGACCCGGGCCAGGCCCGGAAGCACCCGGGAGTCCACGAACCATCGGCGGTCCTGCGGATGGTGGACCAGGACCGAGGAGAGAGTCGTCGGGCGCAGCACTCCGGACTTGCTCACCTCGTGGCCGACCACCGAGTTCACCAGGGTCGACTTGCCCGCCCCGGTGGAGCCGCCGACCACGCAGAGCAGCGGAGCGTCCAGGGAGCGCAGCCGCGGCAGCACGTAGTCGTCGAGCTGCTGCACCAGTGCGCGACGGCCGGACCGTGCCTCGTCCACGTCAGGAATCTGTAACGGTAGACGGAGCTGGGTCGCGGCGCCCCGGAGATGCTCTACCGCCGCGAGCAGCCTGCCGTCAGCGTCGCCGTCACGGGGGTTCACGGTCACAGTCTGAGGGGTCGATGCAGCCCCACCAAGGCGAACCGCCGCGTCGTACGGGTGGATGCGGCGCCCCCGGCAGGACTCGAACCTGCAACCTACGGATTAGAAGGCCGGTGCTCTCTCCATTGAGCTACGGGGGCCGACGGGCCGAAACGGCCACCGGTCAGTCTAGGCGCGGATACGATCTGCGGTCATGGAACCCGAGTCCGAGCTCGCCCCGCTTCGTGAGCAGATCGACGACGTGGACCAAGCCGTGTTGGACCTGCTGGCCCGACGGTTGCAGCTGGTGGCGCAGGTCGGTGAGATCAAGGGACGCCACGGGTTGCCGATCTATGCCCCGGAACGAGAGCGGGTGATGATCGGCGCGCGTCGCGCCCAGGCCGAGGCGCGGGGCGTGCCGGGAGACCTCATCGAGGACATTCTCCGCCGGTGCATGCGCGAGGCCTACGCCCACGAGAAGAACATGGGCTTCACCCAACAGGCACCCGACCTCGGGCCGGCGGTCGTCGTCGGTGGCGCGGGCGGGATGGGGGCCATGTGGGTGCGGATGCTGGGCCTGTCCGGCTACCAGGTGCGCGTGCTCGACCTGCCGCAGTCCCACCGCTCCGCCGAGCTGCTGGACGGGGCCGGTCTGGTCGTCATCGCGGTGCCGATCCACGACACGGTCGAGGTGATCGAGGCCCTGCCGCCGTTGCCGCAGGACTGCCTGCTGGTCGACCTGACCTCGGTGAAGACAGCCCCGCTGGAGGCCATGCTGCGAGTGCACCCGGGGCCGGTGCTGGGCCTGCACCCCATGTTCGGCCCCGACGTGGACTCGTTCGCCAAGCAGGTGGTCGCGTGCTGTGCGGGCCGTGACGCCGAGGCCTCAGCATGGTTGGTGGAGCAGATCCGCCTGTGGGGTGCTCGGGTGCACGAGGTCAGCGCCGAGGACCACGACGCCGCGATGGGTCTGATCCAGGTGTTGCGCCACTTCTCCACCTTCGCCTACGGCTCGCACCTGGCGCACGAGGACCGAGGGCTCGCCGACCTGCTGGCGCTGTCGTCGCCGATCTACCGGCTGGAGCTGGTCATGGTCGGGCGCCTGTTCGCCCAGAGCCCTGACCTGTACTACGACATCATCACCGCATCGTCAGCCAGTCTGGAGCTCATCGAGCGTTACCACGAACGGTTCGGGCAGGCGTTGCAGCTGGTGCGGCGAGGCGACCGCGAGGAGTTCCTCAGGGAGTTCGCCACCATCGGCGAATGGTTCGGCTCCTACGCCCAACGGTTCCTGGATGAGTCCACGTCGCTGCTGGCCCACGCGGACGCGACGCGCTAGCGCCCGGCTGAGGGCGGCAGCGACCGCAGCACCGCACGGTGCTGTTCCGCAACGCCCAGCAGGCGGTGCTCTCGCGCCGCCCACCAAGAGGAGCGAGCACCGTGCTCCAGGTGCTCGCGAGCGATGGCCAGCTCGGCCGACTCGTCCTGGAAGGCACGCATGGCCGCCTCTCCGGCGGGGCCATAGCGGGCTCTGGCCCACCTGCGCGCCTGCCGCCGCTGCGACGGCGAGATGAGCATTGCGACCTCGGCCGGGGTGAACCACCCGTTCAAGCCGTAGGCAGTGAGGTGCTCGCGCAAGGTGCGCACCTCGCGTTGGCGCGCCCAGACCAACAGTCCGAGAAACCCAGCGAACAACGGAACCTGCACCAGCAGATACACCCACAGCCACGCTTCTACCCCGGCCGCTGCGTTCCACAGGGCGTGCGCCGTGACGGCGACCAGATACCCGAGCAGCGGCACCAGGGCGTAGCGCCACTGCCGTCGATGAGCCACCAGGCCCAGAGCGAGCCCGAAGCACACAGTGAACATCGGGTGGGCGAACGGCGTGAACAGACAGCGCAGAACGAACACGGACACCAGACCCGGCTGGCCGAGCTGTTCGTAGCCCTGACCGAGGTAGAAGATGTCCTCGACGAAGGCGAAGCCGATCGCCACCAGACCGGCGTAGGTGATGCCGTCCACGATCCCGTTGAACTCACGCCGTGCCACAAGGAAGATCACGAGCACGCCGAGGCCCTTGAAGAGCTCCTCGACCACCGGGGCCACCACGACGGCGCCGATGAGGCCAACGTCGAGCCCCCGGGCCGCCACGGCATCCAGCGCGGCCAGACTCACCACGAGGCTGCCGGTCGTGGCCACCAGGGCACCCCAGCCGAAGGCGAACCACAACAGAGCAGGAGGCTCGGCCTCGAGGCGGTCCACCCACAAGAAGGCCGGGACGACGATGCCGATCACTGTGGTCGAGATGACGGCAGCGAGCAGGAACCCGGCCACCCCGATGCTTTCGGTCAGCAGAACGACCAGCGCGAGGGCGGCGAGCAGGAAGATCGTCCCGCTCGGACCCCACACAAGAAGCCGGCGCACCAGCGGCCGACGAGTCTCGTTGGGCCCCACCATCCCTCGGGTTTCGGGGTCCATGAGCGCAGACTATAGGCCGGATCCTCCCCAGCGAGGGTGGTTACTCTCGCCCTATGAGCACCGAAAACGCGGCTGCGGGGACCTCCGACCGCCTCGTCTGGATCGACTGCGAGATGACCGGGCTGGACCCGTCCGCGGACGCCCTCATCGAGGTCGCCGCCTTGGTCACCGACATCGAGCTGACGGTGTTGGGCGAGGGGGTGCAGGTGGTGGTGCGGCCCCCGGAGAAGGCACTGAGTCAGATGGGGGACTTCGTCCGGGAGATGCACGTGGCCAGTGGTCTGCTGGACCAGCTCGACGAGGGCCTCACGCTCCAGGAGGCATGCGAACAGGTGCTCGCCTACGTCCGTCACTGGGTGCCCGAGGCCAACAAGGCGCCGCTGGCCGGGAACACAGTCAGCACCGACCGCATCTTCCTCGCCCGGGACATGCCCGAGCTCGAGCAGCACCTGCACTACCGGATCGTCGACGTCTCCTCGATCAAGGAGCTGGCGCGCAGGTGGTATCCCCGCGCCTACTACAACTCCCCGACCAAGACCGGCGGCCACCGGGCCCTCGGCGATATCCAGGACAGCATCGCCGAGCTGCGCTACTACCGGCGGGCAGTGTTCCGCGATCCGCCCGGACTCGACACCTCGGCCCTGCGCGCCCTCAAGACTCCGTAGCCGGCAGGCAGAGCCCTTTTCGGCTCGGATGAGCCACGGGCGTCTGGTTGCGAGCCACAAGACCAGGATGCAGACTGGCGGAACGCGGGGGTCGTGACTACCCCGACGGCACAGGCTCCGCCGAACCGCACATCACGTCGACCGGGTCCCACGTCGCCCCTGCCCTCAGCCACGAGAGGTGCCTCAATGTCGTTGTCAGATCCGAGTCAGCTGCGCACCGCCTTGAGCGGGGTCGACTACCCCGCGAGCAAAGAGGAGCTGGTCGACCAGGCCGAGCACAACGGCGCGCCCGACGAGGTCGTCGCAGCCCTGAGGGCGGTGCCTCCGGTCGACTACGCGAACCGTTCCGAGGTGTTGGCGTCGGTCGACATCCGCGACCCGGAAGCCGAGAGCTCCGACCACCCCATCGTGCGAGAGGTCGGCGAGAACCGCTACAGCTGAGGCGGTGCCGCGCACGACCTGACCACACCGAGAACCCGGAAGGGATCCACATGCACTTGCGTCCGCTACGACCCCTGTTCGAACGACAGGGGGATCTGCTCACGGTCTTCCTGGAGAGCAGACCGCCGTCGGAAGACGCGCCGGAGCAAGTACGCAAGCGTTGGAAGGCCCTGCGTGAACAAGCGGAGCAGGCCGGCGCCGAGGAGCCTGTGCTTGATGCGGCCGAAGCCACGCTTGTCGAGGCGAAGGCCGGAGAGCTGCAGGCGGACGGCCGCGTGATCGTCGCGGCTGCCGAGGAGGGCGAGTCCGGCGGAGCGAGCGTGTTGCTCGAGGAGCCCTGGGACTCCGCCACCGGTCCGGGCGACACGGTGCACTGGGGCGCCCTGCCGGAAGTGGGCGACCTCGTACGAGAGGAGCTCAGCTCCGTTCGGATTCTGCTCGCCGTTGCCGACCAGGAGGGTGCGCGCGTGCGCCACGAGGTCGTCACCCAGGAACGCGAAGCGCAGCAGCTCGAGGCGACCACGGTGGAGGGTGACAGCGTCGAGGGTGCGCACAAGCCTCGCGGAGGCGCCCTGGCGCACAACCGTATCCAGCGCCGGGCCGATGAAGCCGTCAAGCAGAACGCGCAAGTGCTCGCCGACCATCTCACCAGCGCCGCTCGCACATTCGCGCCGAGGGTCCTGGTGCTGGCCGGCGAGGTCCAGGGCCGGACTGCGATCCGCTCCGAGCTTTCCAGCAAGCTGGCCGACATCTGCGTCGAGACGGACGAAGGCGGCGTGCAGGACGATGGCGCCGAGCAGGCGTTGGCCGAGGAGCTTCGTCGGGTTGCCGGCGAGGAGACCATGCGGTCCCAAGCGGTATACACCGACCAGTTCCACGAGTCTGGAGCCCACGGGCTCGCCGTACAGGGCGCGTCGCCGGTGTCACACGCGGCCCAGATGGGCGCTGTGGCCACCCTTCTGCTGCAGCCCGGTCGGGCCGCTGCAGACGAGTCTTTGTTGCTGAAGGCCTGTGCCCTCACCGACGCCGAGGTGGCCTTCGTCGACGCCGCCACCCATCTCGAGGATGGTGTCGGCGCGCTGCTGCGGTTCCCGCCGGAGGGCTCCACCCCACCCCAGTAGCACCGCCGATCACACGGCACCATCGAGAAGAGCTGACCCACGACCCTTCACCGACCGCGACGACCTTCGCGTCGGCAAGGCGCTTCAGGGCGCAGACTTCCCGGCCGGCAAGGCGGATCTGCTCGACGACGCCCGCCCGCGGGGAGCCACCCTGAAGACAGTTCAGGCGATGGACAGCATTGCGGACCAGGAGTTCGGGAACAAGCAGGAAGTGATCGACGCCGTGGCGCAGGAGCCCGAGGGAAGGACGTTCCGGGCGGCACGGCCCGCTAGCCCTGCTCGAGCAGCTCCCGCATCTGCTCGATCTCCTGGGTCTGGTCCTCGACCATCCCCTCAGCGAGGTCCGTCATCGTCGGCGACTGGCCTCGACGAGCCGCACCCTCGGCCATGTCCACCCCGTGCTCATGATGAGCAATCATGTCGGCCAGGAACTGTTCCTGTGCCGCCTCAGCGCTCTGACCGGCGACGGCCTCCTCGTTTACCCGCACGGCCCCGTCGTCGACCTGCGGGTATCCACGCTCCGCGAGCCAGATGTTCATCTCCTCGTTCTCGCGCTGCTGCGACGTCACGATGTCCTCGGCGAGCCCCTGGACGCGAGGGTCCACACCCCGGACTCCCTGGAGGTAGTCCGCCATCGCGATGGCGTCCTCGTGGTGCGGCACCATCATCTGCGCGAACATGACGTCGACCCGGTTGTGGTTCTCGGGCCCCGAATCCGGCCGCCCCTCCGACTGCGTCTCGGCAGAGCACCCACTCGCCCACAGCACGGCAGCGACCGGGACGATGACGAGGAACCGAGGCCATCTCCGCCGGCCGCGCCGGTCAGCCCCCGGCGGAGAGGTCATGAGGCCGAGCGGCGCATCCGTTCGCATAGATTGAAAACTCCCCGGGTCTGGGCACGGCCCTCATTCTAGCGACGCGGAGCATCGATAGGATGAGAGCTCGGGCTCAACCTCGTGGCGACGGCCAGCGCGACCACAACGTGACGTTCGATCCCGACTGGGGGTATCTGACGGCGTTCTCACTGGCCAGGTGCCAACGCGAGAGCAGTGCCCCATCGCGCATCTTCGTCACCCTTGCAGGAGCATCCATGGCCCGTCGCCAACCGCCTACCGACCGAGCACGGCGCGCCGCCGAGATGCAGCGGCAGGCACGTCGCGCGGAGCGCCGCCGTTCCTTCCTCATCTGGGGCGGGATGTCGCTCGTCCTGCTGTTGATCGTGGGGGCAATAGGCTACGCAGTCCTCTCCCGGCCCGACCTGTCCGCCGTGAAGGAGTACGAGGACCTGGGCCGCGACCATGTCGAGGCGGCGGTGGAGTACCCACAGAGCCCCCCTGCTGGCGGTGACCACAACCAAGCGTGGTGGACCTGCGGGGTCTACGACGATCCCATCCCTGCGCACCACGCTGTGCACTCCCTGGAGCACGGTGCGGTCTGGCTGACCTACCGGCCCGACATCTCGGCCGAGGAGCGAGAGCAGCTCACCGAGCTCGCCGACCAGGACTTCATCCTCCTCTCGCCGTTGGAGGACCAGTCGAGCCCCGTGATCGCGACCGCCTGGGGCAAGCAGCTCAGCGTGGACAGCGCCGACGACGACCGTCTGCCGCTGTTCATCGACGAGTTCAAGCAGGGCCCGCAGACCCCTGAACCCGGCGCCGCGTGTGCCGGCGGCACGACCACCGACCTCGCTCAGTCGCCGTGACCACTGCGGCCGCGCGTCGCGGTCGGCCATCCCGCACCGCCGTGGCCGCCGTTGCGGCATGCGGGGCGGCTGTCCTCGCGCTGCTGGTCGGCTGGTGGGTCTTCACTCCCGATACCCCCGAGACCGACAGTGTCGAGGCGGGGTTCGCGCGGGACATGAGCGAGCACCACGC
>Ga0102946_1000093_pt1 | contig 29688 bp, 31 predicted proteins | sample SalPon2A_A_D1_MG_FD_78209 | JGI IMG/M metagenome (GOLD analysis project Ga0102946, IMG submission 78209) | Soil microbial communities from South San Francisco under conditions of wetland restoration - Salt Pond MetaG R2A_A_D1_MG | ecosystem: Environmental > Terrestrial > Soil > Wetlands | place... | reverse complement strand
CCGGTTTCCCCCCCCCAGATGTCCGGAGAGCAGACTGATGGCAAAACGGCCCTTCTCGTCCATCACCACCACCCCCGGATCGTATTCCTTGCCACGCAGGTGGGACGCCAGCAGACGGACAACAATCCCGGTCGCCATGATACAGACCAGCTGCTCCGCTCTGGTGAAGAGGACTGGAAGTAATTCGGACAGGGATTCAGAATAATAACGGCAGGAGTCCTCTTCACGAAACCGGAGCGGAAGGAAGACCTCACCCTCAAGCAACTCTTCACCGAGCTGCCGAGCCAGGTTTGCGCCGCCGGGAGTTATGGCAATAATGGCAATTTTCATAAACACAGCGCTCTGTAAAAGGGATTGTGAAAGAAGAGATTATTTCACTATCAGCGGCGATAGCCGTGGGAAAATTCCGGATCGTAGAGTTTCGATTTTTCCGGCACACCCTTCTGTCGAGCCGCCAGAACCTCCCCGACCAGAATCAGGGCCTGACGCTTGATCCCTGCGGCTTCAACCTTATCGCGGATATCGGCCAAGGTTCCTTCCACGGTCTCCTCATCCGGCCAGCTGGCACGGCTGACGACCGCCACCGGAGTTTGTAGCGTGAACTCTCCCCCGGCCAGCAATTCCTCGACCAGTTTGTCCATCATTCCCACCGAAAGATAGAGAGCGATGGTTCCACCGTTGGCCGCGATCCGCCGTAGCTGTTCCTTGTCAGGGACCGGAGTCCGGCCCGCAAGCCGGGTCATAGTCAGTGATTGGGAGACCCCCGGCAGGGTTAACTCCTGCTTCAGACTGGCGGCGGCGGCAAAGGTCGCCGTGACCCCGGGAATGACAGCATAGTCGATCGCTGCGGCATCAAGGGCTTCCATCTGTTCCTGAATCGCCCCATAGAGCGCGGGATCGCCAGTATGCAAGCGAACCACGCGCTTCCCGGCACGACTAGCATCAATCAGGATATCCAGCACCTGATCAAGGTTGAGGGGAGCGCTGTCATAAATCTCGCAGCCGTCCGGGCATTCTTCCAGCAAGGCCGGATTGACCAGCGAACCGGCAAAGACCACCACCTCTGCCTGCTGCAATGCCTTCAACCCTTTCACCGTTATCAGTTCAGGGTCGCCGGGACCGGCACCGACGAAAAGAACTTTTCCTGAAGTGGATTGCATTTCTATCAATTTCGTACCTAAATTCTTCCTACTATGTGCAATTAATTCAGAAATCTAACCCTGTTTTTTTTACCGCAGAGATCGCGGAGATCGCTAAGAATAATCAAAAGCAAAGAAGGCTTGTTCGCATAAACGAGAACCTAGTCCCATATCTTATCTCCGCGCCCTCTGCGATCTCTGCGGTGATAATTACTCTTTCACAGCAGTCAATATATAAACAGGATTGTACGCCTCAAACATCTTATAATTGGAGAGTGGTCGGGTGCGGGAGATATTCACCGTGACGACTTCGACCTGATACCCGGCGTTGCCGAAATACTCGTTGGCTGCGGTCAGGGTATCGAGAGTAATGGCGTTAAGCACGATCCGGCCGTTAATGGCCAACCTCTGGTCAACCGCATCAAGAATTTCCCAGAGATGACCACCGGAACCGCCAATGAAGACCCGGTCGGGGTCTGGCAGTTCATCCAGACACTCTGGAGCCGCCCCTTCGACCAGGCTGACGTGACGGGTGTTGAACTTGAGCAGGTTCTCTTTGATGAACTGGCGGCATTCCTCGTTCCGTTCAATGGCAAAGATGCGTCCGTTGGGCAGCAGGTGCTCGGCCTCTATGCAGATTGAACCGGAGCCAGCGCCGATATCCCACAGGCACATGTCATGGCGCAGCTTCAGTTTGGCCAGAGTCACGACCCTGATCTCTTCCTTGGTGATCAGTTTCTTGACCGTAACAAATTCTTCATCGGGGATTCCCAGGGTTGGGACATAATGACTGACCCCGGCTTCGAACTCCTTGATCAGCAGCAGCACGTTCAGCGGTGCGGCGACAATGTCGACCAGACCCTTGACGTCGGTGGTGCGAATCCGCTCGTCGTCGGTGCCCAGATTCTCGCACAGATAAGCCCGGTAGCCGCTGCGACCGCGGCGAATAATTTCAGCGGCAAGCGCCGCAGGGGTGTTGACTTCATCGGTCAGAATGGCGACCTTGTCGTTGGCGACAATCCGGTCGACGGCTTCTTCCAGCTGGCGGCCATGGGCGGAAACAAAAGCGGCATCATCCCAGGGCTCGCGGATTTTTGCAAAGGCGTACTGAGCCGAGGTCACGTTGGGCAGAAACTCGATCAGCTCATCCGGAAGATTCCGTAGCAGGTAGCGACCGATGCCGAAGAAGAGCGGATCACCAGAGGCGAGGACAACGACCCGCCCTTCAGCGTTCCGAACCCGCTCGACAACAACGCCGAGGTTCTTGTCAATATTGACCTTATCCCCCCTGAACTCCGGGAACAGATCTAGCAGTCGCTCGGCTCCCAGCAACAGGTCCGCCTGATTGATCAGTTCCAGCGCCAGCGGAGCAAAACCCTCCTGCCCCGCGATGCCAGCACCAATAACATGAATCGTCTTCATTGCTTGCCTCCCTTGGGGGATGAAGTCCCTACTATCTCAACAAATGTCTTTGCTATCTTGCCCTGATAATCGACCAGTAATATTTTCCGATAAGTACCCGGCAGCCGCTTCTCCATTTCCGTCAGAGCTTCAGCTGCAACCTTGCTCACCAAGGCTGATTCTACACCGAATATCTGCAGAATTTCGCGAGCCGTATGCGCCAACTCTAGCCGCCTGACCTCCACATCGTCAAGATCGATCTCTCTGGCCCAGACAACCAACTGGCCGAGATCAAGACTGGAATTGCGCACGTGGGTCTGGGGATGGCCGCAGGCAATCTTGACCAGCTTGGCAAACTGTGCCGAAAGGGTCACCGCCGTGACTCCTTTGCGATGACAGGCATCCAGAGCATAACCGATATGATCGCCCATCATGACGAAGGCTTCCTCCGGCAGCAACAACTGCCGGGCCGCCCGCTCACTGCTTCGACCGGTGGAGAGAACCACCTCTGGCACCTTCGCCGCGAGGGCGACATCAATTGCGACCTCCAGAGTATCGGTCCAGGCTTTATGTGATATCGGTCGGACAATCCCGGTGGTGCCAAGCAGAGACAGCCCGCCGATGATCCCCAGCCGAGCATTCAGGGTTTTCTTTGCCCGCTCCTCTCCATCCGGAATGGAGAGGGTCAGACGCAACGTCTTGTCTGCGGGAATCGATGGAAAAACTAAATGGACCGCCGCGGTGATCATCTGCCTCGGGACCGGGTTGATAGCCGGCGCCCCGACCGGAACTGCAAGGCCCGGCTTGGTGACCTGACCGATCCCGGTTCCGGCAATCATTTCCAAATCTTCATTTTGCCGATCGATCCAGCAGAGATCAGCATGCAGTTCCACGCCATGCGTCACATCCGGGTCATCCCCGGCATCCTTGGTCACATAACAATGGCTCCCTTGATCTGTTACTTGCTGCCCGGCCAGAGTGAAGCGGACAAGGTCCCCCGTCGGCATGGTCAAATCCACGGTTGCTACCGGCTCGCCATCGCGCAAGAGCAGCGCCGCGCCTAAACTCGCGGCAGCCGCGCACGCTCCAGTGGTATATCCACTGCGCAGCTTTTTGCGGGTCATTGCACCTCCGCCAGAATCATCAGGGCATTGAGGATTGCTGCCGCGATCGCCGAACCACCCTTGCGTCCCCTGATGACGATATGAGGCAAATCGGTCGCCAACAGCGCATCTTTAGACTCGGCCGCACCGACAAACCCGACCGGAACCCCGACCACCAGAGCAGGCTGAACTTCGCCCGCCTCAACCAATCGCATCAATTCAAACAGCGCAGTGGGGGCGTTACCGATCAGAAAGATTGTGCACCCTTCCGCCACTCCCTTGCGCAAGGCAAAAGTAGAGCGGGTCAGCCCGGCAGCCTTGGCATCCAGTGCAACCTGCGGGTCAGCGACATGACAGAACGCGCGGCCTCCCAGGTTCTCCAGACGAGTCTTATTCACCCCGGAAAGAACCATATTGGTGTCACAGAAGATTTTTGCCCCACCGCGCAGAGCCTCCAGCGCCTGATCGATCACCCCCGGGGCAAACTTGGTACTCTGCGCCAAGTCAAAATCCGCAGTGGTATGAATCATCCGCCGTACCACCGGCCATTGCAGGTCGTCGTAACAGTGCGGACCAACTTCACTGTCGATCATGCGAAAACTTTCAGTTTCGATCTCTTCCGGTTTGAGGATGGTTGGGCCATCAGACATGTCAGCAATCCTTTTTAGTACCGTTTACCGCCGAGATCGCGGAGAACGTAGAGGAAAAACGTATAGAGTTTTCCTGTTTACAAACCTGTAATCTCGCTCCTTGAACCTGGTCGTTCTCAGCGGACTCTGCGCCCTCTGTGGTTATACAAGTTTAGATTTTATCCCCGCACAAATCCTTCTTGAACAATTCCCCGGCACCGCGTGACGCACAGAAATCGCCACACATGGTACAGGTCTTCTCATCCTCCGGAACCCGGCTTGCGCGAATCGCCTGAGCATCCTTGGGGAAGAGGGCCAGCTCGAACTGCTTCTGCCAGTCCAGATCGCGCCGCGCCTTACTCATCTGCTTGTCCCGCTCACGCCCTTTTTCCGGATATTTGTTCATGTCACCGATATAAGCCGCAACCTTGGCCGCCTTGACACCGTCGATGACATCCTGCTCGTTCGGCAGAGCCAAATGTTCAGCGGGGGTGATATAGCAGATCAGGTCGGCGCCGTAACGGCTTGATTGGGCGGAGCCGATGGCGGCGCTGATATGATCATAGCCGGGAACGACATCAGTGGAGATCGGGCCCAGCATGTAATAAGGGGCATCGCCACTCATCCGTTTCTGCAGTTTGATGTTGGTCTCCACTTCATCCAGCGGCATGTGGCCCGGCCCCTCAACCAGCATCTGACAGCCCATCTCGCGACCAAGCTCGGAAAGCTCACAGTTGATCAGCAGCTCCTGAACCATGGCCCGGTCATGGGAATCATGGATCGCTCCGGCCCGCAGCCCATTACCCAGAGATAAAACCGTATCGTACTTCTTCAGGATATTGACCACCTGATCAAACTTTGCGTAGAGCGGAGTTTCACGACCGTTAGCCATCATCCAGGCCACCATCGACACGCCACCCTTACTGACCAGTCCACCGTAACGATACCCCTGTTTGCGCAGCCGTTCGATGGTGTAAAGATTGATGCCACAATGAACCGCCATAAAAGCCATGCCGTCAGCACACTGCTGCTCGATGATGTCGAACAACATCTCCTCATCAAGCTTATTTGGATCGCCATACTTGCGAGCCGCTTCGCAAAAAGCCTGATAGAGCGGGACATTCCCCACCGGCAAGTCAACGGCAGCGATGACCTCGCGGCGCACCCGGTCCAGATCACCTCCGACGGAAAGCTCCATCAGGGTATCAGCCCCGGCTTCCTGAGCGGCTTTCGCCTTGCTAATTTCCGCCGCATAATCGACGATATCGGACGAAGTGCCGATAGAGGCGTTGATCTTGGTCGACAGCCCCTTGCCGATCCCCACCGCTTTCGGCTTGCGATTGTGGTTCCAGGGGATGACGATCGTCCCGCGTGCAACTTGCTCACGAATGTAATCGACCGACAGCTCTTCGCTGGCGGCAACCGCCTCCATTTGCGCGGTGACAACGCCCGCGCGCGCGAATTCAATCTGGGTTTTCAATTACGTATTCTCCTATTGAAAAACTATTTCACCGCAGAGAGCACGGAGCACGCTGAGTAAAATTTTAAAAGAACGAACCAAATTTCTGTATAACACCTGGCATCGTGACCCTTATCTTCTCTCAGCATTCTCGGCGATCTCTGCGGCACAAGCCTTTACTTTCAAGCAAAATTCGACAAAATTTGCCGCCAATTGCGGATTACTGCCGAAGTGCAGATGAATATAGGATCCGAGTACATTCTTGTACCGATAGCCTTCCATTCCCAACTCTTCACCGTCACGCCGTCCGAGGCGGTAACAATGAGAAAGATGTTCTGCAGCATCGATCTCCGAATAGTGAAACTCGTGGCCACGCGCCTTGCTTCCTGCCGGACCAAGCAGAGTGTCCTCAACTGTTTCAACCGAACGATAGCCAAGCGCTTTGCGCTTTGTCAACATCCGTACTGCAGCGGGAAAGAGACCAACGAGAGAGAGGCTGTCGACACTCTTGCACAGGTACATGAAGCCGCCACATTCAGCATAGATCGGCAAGCCAGCTTCAGCTGTCTGCCGTAGTTGAGCGAGCAGGCTATGATTGGCGGCAAGTTGCTCTACATGCAATTCCGGATAGCCTCCCCCCAGATAGAGACCGTCCAGGTTTTCTGGCAATTCGGTATCGTCCAGTGGTGAAAATGTGACCAACTCAGCACCCGCCTGTTCCAGGAGTTGTAGATTTTCCGGGTAGTAAAAAGAGAAGGCCCGATCCCTGGCAACACCTATTCGCACTCTGGCTGCGGGCTTTTGTACTGGAGCGACGGAACAGGGAGAAGCTGCCGTATTTGCCGCCAGGCGCAGCAACTGGTCCAGATTGAGGTGCTCCTCAACCCAGTCAGCCAGACGGCTGGTGAAGCCCTCTTCTGGTGGAAAAGCATCAGCCGTCACCAACCCCAGGTGCCTTTCCGGCATACCGATATCTTCCCGGCGAGGCAAACAACCAAGCAGTGGCGGCAAACCTGAAGTTGAATCGAGGGCTTCCTGCAGAAGATAACGATGGCGTTCACTTCCAACCCGATTGGCGATTACGCCAGCAATCCTTAACTCGGGGTCAAAGTCGGTAAATCCTTTGACCAGGGCAGCGAAACTCCGCGCCTGAGAGCGGGCATCAACCACCAGAAGGACCGGGATATCGAGCCACTTGGCAATCTCTCCGCTGCTCCCCTCTTCACTGCTGCCACTGATCCCATCGAACAGGCCCATCACCCCTTCAATCAAGGCGATATCGGCATCGGCACAGGCGCTGACGAAGGTTTTCTGCACCCACTCCCGGCCACACATCCAGCCATCCAGATTGTACGACGGCCGGTCACAGGCCGCAGCGTGATGGCCGGGATCGATAAAATCAGGGCCGACCTTGAACGGCGCAACCTTGAGGGCACGACGGCGCAGGGCAGCCATCAACCCCAGGGTCAGGGTGGTCTTGCCGCTGCCGCTGCAGGGTGCTGCTATCAGCAGGGATGGAACATGTCGGCCATTGGTCGCTGTCATAGGTTCAGGTGCTTCACCACGGCGATGCCGTCGGTATAATAATCGATCAGATTGTAGCAGCCGTAACCCTGCTCAATGTGGAACATCTGTTTCAGCGGCGCGCCGATGGCATCGAGAAGGATCACTCTGTTGATCCCACCATGCCCGACCAGAATTATCTCATCGCCAGGATGGTTCTGCAGGATCTTCTGTAGCGCTGACCTGACCCGTTCAGCCATCTGCTGAAGGCTCTCACCACCGCGAACCTGGAAATTAACCAGATCGTCAAGTCGGGCCTGCCACTCTTCGGGATGATCGTTCCTCAGCTGTTGCCAGGTTTTTCCTTCCCACTCGCCGATATGAAGTTCGCGCAATTGCGAGTTCTGCACCGGCAGCAGGTCATGATCCGAAGCGATCAGTTCCGCCCCCCAGACACAGCGGTTCAGGTCGCTGCAATAGATCGCCGCCGGGTGACAATCCACCAACCGTTGCTGCAGTTGACGATACTGTTCCCGACCGACCTCGGTGAGTGCGACATCAGCCTGACCGTTGTAGCGCTTTTCCTGAAAACCCTCGACCTGCCCGTGACGCAGCAGATGCAGCCGTGTTCTTTCCATTGTCATTACTCTTAATAGACGGCCAGAATCAGCAACAGGGTCAAGACTTCAACAATCTCGGTTACTGCTCCCAACACATCGCCGGTAACCCCTCCGAGGCGCGATTCGAAATAACGGATCAGCACCATGGTTGCCAATCCGAGCAGAAAAACCAGGAAGATTCCTTTGAGCCAGAACAGGACCAGCACAGAAACCAACAAGGTCACACTAGCCCGCAGAAATTCGTGCTGGTCAACATTCTCGACAAAAGCTCCGCCGGTCCCCCCCTCCAATCTGACATAAGGGCAAAAGCAAGCGAGACTGACCTGCACCCAACGGCCGGCAGTCGGCATAAAAATCAATGCCGCACTTTTAAGTTCCAGAGGGATATGAAAAAGACAAAGATATTTCAGTAGCAGGACCATCACCAGACCGACCACACCCATGGCGCCGACCCGGCTGTCTTTCATGATCAGCAACGCACCATCACGGTCCTTGCCTCCGGCCAGACCATCGATCAGGTCCGCGACGCCATCAAGGTGCAGTGCGCCGGTAAAGGCGATCATGATCAGCACCAGCAAGCAATCCAGAACCGCTCTGGGAATCAATGAATCGAGCAACCAGTTGATCACCACCAGGACCAGACCGATGAGCAGACCTACCGCCGGGAAAAGGCCCATACTGCGCCCTAACCGCTCCGGGGTCATCTCCAGATTGTTGGCCACCGGAAAGATGGTCAGAAAGGCACCTGCGGTGCGGAAATCGTCCCAGTGCTGTTTCATTGACCGGACCCTCCCGAGACACCCGCTTCATCAAAGGTCAGAACCTCCCGGTAGACCCGTAAAGCTGCTTCGATCAGGGTCATACCCAGTGCGCCGCCAGTCCCCTCGCCAAGTCGCAGCTCCAGATCGAGCATCGGTCGCTGGCCGATCCGTTGCAACATATGATGATGGCCGATCTCCACCGACTGATGGGCAGCGAAGATATAATCCCGGACATGGGGGTGCAGTTCCGAAGCGACCAAAGCGCCTGCCGTGGAGATAAACCCATCCACCACCACAGGGACCTGTTCAGCAGCACAACCGAGAACCAGACCCGCAATGCCACCGATTTCAAACCCTCCAACCTTGGCCAGCACATCAACCGGATCGTTCGGATCGGGTTGATTCAATTTCAGGCCATCGGTAATCACCCGGATTTTGTTTGCCAGAGCAGCGTCATCAATCCCGGTTCCACGGTGGGTGACCAGCTCAGGGTTCAGGTGAGTAAAGGCAGCGACTATCGCCGATGACGACGTCGTGTTGCCGATCCCCATATCCCCAGTCCCGACCAGGTCGACCTGATCCTTTTTCAACTGTGCGGCCAGCTCCACCCCCACCTGCAACGCCTGCAAGGCCTGCTCGCGTGACATGGCCGGACCTTTGCTAAAATTTGCTGTCCCCGGCGCGATTTTTTTCTGTAATAAGCCGGGCATATCGTCAAAGTCGCTTGCGACACCCATGTCGACCACTTGCACTTCGGCCCCGGCATGGCGAGCCAAGGCATTGATTCCTGCACCGCCACTGACAAAGTTAAGGACCATCTGCGGTGTCACTTCCTGAGGAAAAGCACTGACCCCTTCCTCCACGACGCCGTGATCCCCAGCGAAGGTGTAGACCCTTTTGTTGCGAATGTCATCCCGCCCGGTGATAGCGATAAAGCGACGGGTAAACTCCTCCAGCCGCCCCAATGACCCCTGCGGTTTTGCCTGCCGGTCGATCCGCGCTTGAACTTTGGACAGGGCGTTCTCGGAGACCGGTTGAATACGGTCAAGAACTGCTTGTAAATTGAAAGACATATGAACTCCTCAGGCATCAGGACTCTGGTTACAGGCTGTTTCTGGCTCCGAAGCCTGGCTCCTTAACCCTCGATTTTATTTCAATTTCACCGGCAAACCGGAAACCACCAACCAGGCTTCATCAGCAGCGGCGGACAGTTTCTGATTTACCATTCCCGCCAGATCCCGGAAATTGCGGACCATTCTGTTTTCCGGGACAATCCCTGACCCGAGTTCGTTGGAGACCAGATAGAGTGGCGCAGACAGTTCTGTTGCAATGGCAACCAGCCTGTCGACTTCTGCCAGGATCGGATCAGGATTCTCATCAAAATGAAAAAACAGGTTGCTCAACCAGATGGTCACGCAATCGAGTAATAGCGCCGATTTCTCTTTCGCGGCAGCAGGTAATAGTTCAGTCAACTGAAGTGGCTCTTCAAGGAGCTGCCAACGCTCTCCCCGTGCCTGTCGATGCAGTTCCACCCGTTCAGACATTTCTTCGTCGAGGACTTGCGCCGGGGCAATATAGAGCAGTTCTCCCGAGTGCTGCTCCGCTAACTGCTGGGCATAACCACTCTTGCCGGAGCGCGCGCCGCCGGTGATGTACATCAGTCGTCCCATACTCTAAAACTCTATTCCCTGCCGTGCGGGGATGCCGTCATCAAAAGGATGCTTGATCTTCTCGACCCTTGACACCAACTGCGCAAGTTCAATCACTTCAGCAGGGGCATTTCGCCCGGTCAGGACCAGCTCTGTTCCGATTGGCCGGTTGCGAAGCAGATCGAGAGCCTCCTGCAGCGGAAGATAGTTCTTGTGTAGAACATTATTGAATTCGTCGAGCACGACCAAATCGTAGTCGCCGGTCATGATCTTCTCACTGGCCGCACTGAACGTCCGTGCAGAATCCTGTGCGAAATCGACAGCAGCATTGCGGTCGTACACACCACCCAAACCAGCGGTAATCATCTCGAACTTTGGTTGCTGCTGAAGAATCGACAACTCACCGCTTGGAGGATCGAGAGGCTTGAGGAAGCGGACGAGGAGAACCGTCATCCCCTGTCCCAGAGCACGCACCATCAACCCGGTCGCCGCCGTTGTCTTCCCCTTGCCGTCACCGGTATAGATCTGAATGACTGAGTTTTTCATATACGTCCCTATAAACCAAAAGAGAAAACCCCGCTACCTTCGGTACCGGGGTCAATAGTTCTGGACTCCGGCCCTCTCCCGCGAAAGGGGTGCGGTCAGAATCTGATCCATCTCAGGATGATTCTGAATTCGGGCAGGTCTCCTGGCTTGTGGGTCATCTTACTGATCGGCCCTTCCCATCCTGATCAGGATGGTGGTCTCACCGATGGTCATCGCCACTTACAGTTGCGGGGCAGCGAGGGATTCACACCCTCTTCCCTATTCTTCCGCCGACGCTCTCGTACTGGCGGACACCCTGATTTATCGATAGTTGTTTGTAGCAGAGGCCACTGAAGATTGCAATGAAAGCCAACCCGGCCCGGTTATTCTTCGGACTCTGGTTCTATTGCTGTCGCTATTCGTTCCCAGATGTCATCCTTCCCTTCCTTGGACAGGGCGGAAAAGAGCGAGAACGCGTCGCGTGGCAATCCGGTTGCTTCGATAATCACCTTGATCTGCTTTTCGCGCTGGCTGCGATTGACCTTGTCAATTTTGGTGATAACCGGAATGGTCGGCACACCGAACTCTTCCAGCCAGTTGAGCATCTGGATATCTTCTTCACGTGGTTCCCGGCGGATATCGAGGATAAACACTACGGCCTTCAAAGTTTCACGCGTCTCCAGATAAGTGCGCATCATCGGTCCCCAAGCCTTCTTGACCGACAAGGGAACCTTGGCAAACCCGTAGCCGGGCAGATCAACCAGATTGAAGGTCCCGTTGATATCGAAAAAATTGATCAGCTGCGTACGGCCTGGTGTGGAAGAAGTCCGGACCAGACTGCGTCGATTGACCAGTACATTGATCAGCGAACTCTTGCCGACATTACTACGCCCGGCAAAGGCAATTTCAGGCAGCTCTGGCGGAGGGTAGTTCCCCGGCCTGGTCGCACTTTTGATAAATGTTGACGTGGATATTTTCATTTTATTGCTCTGTTCCAGTCGCAGGAAATTTCAGCCACCGAACAATAAACCAGATGAAGCTGATTTGGCAACTGCCAAGACTGATGAACAGGGCCGTAAAACAAACCAGAGCAACAATCATTTTCAGAAACAACAATAAATCACATGCAATTTTTCTCATGCAGGGGTATGATGTATACTTGAAAAATATTGATAACTGAGTATAATAGTCACCTATTCACCCACATTTTTCAACGCTGCTATTTACATCACGGAGGCCCATCAATGATAAGTGAAAAACTTCAAGATGCTATCAACGAACAGATAACCTTTGAAATTTCATCAGGGCTTATATACAAAGCGATGGCCGCCTATCTGGAGAGTGAAGATCTTACAGGCTTTGCAAAGTGGATGCAGGTTCAATTTGAGGAAGAGCTGTTTCACGCCGACAAGCTGGCGACCTACGTGAACGATGCTGGTGGTCGCGTCAAGTACCTCGCCATCGAAGCGCCTTGTAACGAATATGACTCACCGCTACACGCTTTTGAGGCATCCCTCAAACATGAGCAAATCGTCACCTCGCGCATCAACAATCTGATGGCGATTGCCAAGGACGAAAATGACTTTGCCGCGCAGATTTGCCTGCAGTGGTTTATCACCGAGCAGGTCGAGGAAGAATCAAGCTTTGGCCAAATCATCTCTGAACTGAAACGGGTCAAGGATGACGGACGTGGTTTGATCATGCTCGACCGGGAACTGGGACAAAGAACTTTCACTCCCCCGGCCGGGGAATAGAGTTGTTGCTTATAATTTATTTTAAAGAGGAGAGAAAAAATGAATGAAACAGAAGTCCAGAACGCACTAAAGCGTTCGGTTCAGACCGAAAAAAACGCCATGAATTTTTATCAAATTGCTTCCAGTCATATGACTGACGCTGGCGCAATCAAGACTTTTGAGCTACTGGCGCGTGAAGAGCGCGAGCATGCCAAGCATTTCTTTGATAGCTACGATGGCACCGACATGCCTTCCTTTGAAGATTTCATTGATGCTCCACCAGATAACGAATCTGACTGGCTGTCCGAACTGGACAAGACCCTGCTGGCGGATTTCAGCGAACGTAAGGCAATGGAACTGGCCATGGAAAAAGAGCAGAATCTTGAAAAGAGCCTGCGGGAAATGGCCGCCAAGATTGATGATGCGACCGTTCGCAGTATTTTTGAGGAGAATGCCAAATCAACCCACAATCATTATGTTCTGATCGAGTCTGAATATGCTCGTCTGATGGGCATGCCTCATGAGACCGATATCGACACATTCGTTCGCGAATAGCCGAAACAAGACATACAGATAAAAAAGCCCCGCCTGTTCAGGCGGGGCTTTTTTGTGTTTCGACAAAGTCCTGCTTCTTCAGTAGCGCAAAAAGAGAAAAACCAGTGTATTCCGTTTAGCAAACTCAGAATCAAGGTACTAAAAGGTCTTCATTGAAGAGCACACGGCAGAGAATGAACGGCCAGGGCAGGACGATTTATCTGTTCCGACCAGAGACCGACAGCCGCGTCAAGGACAGAGCTCTTACATGGAGGAAAACCCGAAAAACTCGGGGTACACAACCAGTACCCCCAACACGATCACCTGCAGAACGATAAAAGGCAGCACCCCCAGATAAATATCGGTGGTCTTGACACCGGGCGGCGCCACTCCCTTGAGGTAAAAAAGACTGAAACCGAACGGCGGGGTCAGAAATGAAGTCTGCAGGTTCATCGCCACCAGGATCGCATACCAGAGCGGATTGATCCCCAGGTTAGCTGCAATCGGCGCCAGGATCGGTACGACGATATAGGAGATTTCGACAAAGTCGATGAAGAATCCTAACGCCATAATAATGAGCATCGACAGGAGCAGGAAACCCCATTTTTCTCCGGGCAAGCCCAACATGAACTCTTCGACAAGCAAGTCGCCGCCGGTATAGGTAAAAACCATGGAAAAGGCGGTCGCACCGATCAGGATCGCAAAAACCATGGCGCTGATTTTGATGGTATCCAGCGAACTGTCCCAGAGCAGCCGAACAGAAAACTGCCGATAAAGCATGGCCAGGCAGATAGCACCGATACCACCCACCGACGAGGATTCTGTCGGCGTAGCCACCCCGGCGAGAATGGAACCGAGAACCAGGATGATCAGAACCAACGGCGGAATTACCGACTTGAGGGCATGAAAAACCTGCTGAGCTTTGGAACCAGTGACCTCTTCCAGACGAATTGGCGGTGCGAGATCCTTATTGATTATGGTGATGACAACAATGTAGGCAACATAGAAACCGACCAGCGACAATCCCGGCCAAAGAGCCGCTTTGAACAAGTCGCCGACCGGCTGTTGAAATACATCGCCGAGAATAATCAGTACAATCGAAGGGGGAATGATCTGCCCGAGAGTTCCCGCCGCGCAGATCGCACCGGTCGCGAGACGTTTGTCATAATTGTACTTGAGCATCACCGGCAGGGAGATAACGCCCATGGCCACCACACTGGCTCCAACCACTCCGGTTGATGCGGCCAGCAGAGCGCCGACCAGAACTGTCGAGATGGCGAGACCGCCACGAATTTCTCCGAAAAGAAACCCCATCGACTCCAGCAGGCGTTCTGCCAGGTTTGATTTCTGCAGAACGATACCCATGAAAATAAACAGGGGGATCGCCATCAGGATAGTGTTATTCATGATCGACCAGATACGATGAGGCATCAGGGCAAACATCTGCGGACCCTCGGCAAAAAGGCCGAAGAAAACAGCCACTCCACCAAAAGTAAAGGCGACCGGGAAGCCCACGAGTAACAGAACCAGGGCAACGCCGAACATTACGAGACCGATCATGACAAGTTAATCCTGTGTAAACGAGCTGTTTGCGTTAAATTCATAATTGACAGGTCCAAAAAGTGAAAGGAGAGAATTCTTTACAGGATTTCGTCTTCAATACGGTGCTCGGGCGGAGCCTCGACCCCTCTGTAGATCCCAATATTATGCAGGATAAACCCGAATGACGAGATAACCAGAAAGACGAAAGATGCCGGAATGGTCGACTTGATCAGCCAGCGCATCCCAAGCCCACCGGGGTCTCCGCTCATCTCACCCGAAAGATAGGCCTCATGAACGTACCAGTAAGAACCTTCAACAATCAGGACACTCAGCGGAATCAGAAACAACAAAGTCCCGCCGATATTGACAATCGCTTTCCAGCGGGGAGTAAACTTGTCATAAAGAATGTCGACCCGGACATGGGCATCCGATTTGAGAGTAAAGGCCATACCGAACAGGAAAACAATCGAGAACAGATGCCATTCCATCTCCTGCATGGCAATCGATCCCGTATTGAAGAAATAGCGCATGATGGAATCGTAAAAAACGTTCACCAGCATGACAAGGTTAAGCAATCCGGCTATCCAACCCATCAGGTCAGAGAACCGATCAAAGAAGTGTTCAAGTTTTAAAAGCATTGAGTTTTCCTGATGGAACAGGCTGGGCACCTGAAAAGAGGTGCCCAGCCGTTCAATTAGTCCAGATTGTCTTTGAGATAAGCAAAGTCTGAAATCGCGGTCCACTTGCGAACCTTCTTCATGTACTCCTGCTGTGCCTCCCAGATCTCTTTGAATTCAGGATTTTGCTCAGCGGTAGCACTCAGCAACTCCTGGTTGGCCTGCTTCATGGCACTGATGATTTCAGGCGAGAAAGTACGGATTTTAACGTCCGGGTAGTCTTTCTCGATCGAGGCCCAGTTGACTGCGCTTTCATGATAAGACATCGCATACATATCATAAGCCGCATACTGCATGGCAATAGTCAAAATTTCCTGCAGATGCTCGGGCAAGGAATCAAATTTTTCCTTGTTGACCATGAACTGAAGCTCGGTAGCGGGTTCATGCCAACCGGTGTAATAGTAGGGCGCAATCTTCTGGAAGCCCATGTTCAGATCGAGAGAAGGGCCAACCCACTCAAGGGCATCAATAGTCCCGCGATCGAGAGCGGTATAAAGTTCACCGGGAGCAATGTTGGTCACGACAACGCCGAGTTTGGAAAGAACTTCTCCGGCAAAGCCCGGAATCCGCATCTTCAAACCCTCCAGGTCCTCCAGCGAATTGATCTCTTTACGGAACCAGCCACCCATCTGATTGCTGGTGTTCCCGCCCGGAAAAGAATAAACACCATGCTTGGCGTAAACTTTCTGCATCAACTCCATGCCACCGCCATAATAAAACCAGGCGTACTGCTCGGGAGCGATCATGCCGAACGGCATGGTGGTAAAGAACATCGTGCTGACATCCTTGCCTTTCCAGTAATAGGAAGCGGAATGACCCATTTCATACTGGCCGGCCTTGACCATGTCGAGGATACCGAATGCCGCCTTATGTTTATTGGACGAATCGATGCGGATTTCCATCTCGCCATTGGACATGACCTTGACCATTTCAGCCATTTTGTTAACCGCATCACCGAAAATCGGGAAACCCGTCCCCCAGGTCTGGGCGAGCTTCCAGACAATAGCCTCCTTTTCGGCCTGCGGAGCTTCCACACTGGGTGCTTCTTTCTGCTCACTACATGCGACCATTCCAAATGCCAGTACAACAACGAGAAACATGTGAATCAGCTTACCAACTGTGCGCATAAATCCTCTCCTTGTCTCAATGATGTGAAAGAGCCCCTACGAAAGCGGCAAAGGAAGTACCAACTTCCAGAGATTCAAGCTGAAGTATCCCGTAACTAAAAGGCCCTGTCAATTGAGCAGATGCCACGCGAGCTATAAATAGTGCCCATGAGAACAAATAACAGACTAAACCAGGTCAGCAAACTCGACAACAAAAGTCGCACCTCCGCCAGGGGTTTCCTCAATACAGATTCTACCATCATATAACCTGACAATTTTTTGCACTGTCGCCAGGCCGATTCCTGTTCCAGAATTTTTCCTGCTGCCGCTGCCACGCTTGAAGGGCTGAAAAACAAGTTCATGTTCGTCAGGTGGGATTCCCGGACCGTGATCCCGCACGAGAATCCGCCGCCATCCATCCAGAAGGGCCCCTTCTATCTCGATTCGTGGTTCCTCGCCTGCGTAACGCAAAGCATTGATAATCAAATTTCGAAACAGATCCATGAGCAAGGTCTCGGGAAGATGGACTGCGGGAAGACGTCCAATAGTCACCGTGGCATTGCTCTTTCTGATCTCATCGGAGAGCTCATTCACCAGCTCGTGCACAACGAGTCCTGTAGAGATGGGCGCTTCTGGCCGTTCCAACTGTCCGACCTTGGACAGGGCCAGCAGGTCTTCAAGCAGACTCAACATCTTTCTGCTCGCTGTTTCAATCTCCTCCAGACACTCCATCCCTGCTTCATCCAGGCTATCGGCATAACGCTCCTGAAGAAACTGCGAAAATCCGATCAGAGGTGTCAGCGGTGAGCGCAAATCATGCGAAACCATCGAAACGAAACTGTCCAGCTCACTGTTGGCCTGACGTAATCTCTCTTCAGACTCCAGACGCTCGGTGATGTCGCGACAGACCCCCAGCTTTCGAGGCAGGCCATCCCCCTGAGGAAGGAGGGAATGGATAATCTCATAAGTACGCCCCTCCGCGCCCATCTTGCGCTCCTGAACGAGCGGCTCTTCATGACCATCTTGTAGCAGGGGGCAATCCTGACAGGGAGCATTGACGCCGCGCAAAGCCTCGTAGCAGCAAGCACCTTCCATCAAACCGAACAGCTCCTTCATCGCCCGGTTCATATAACAGATTTTATGATCTCCCGAACAGATGTAGGCAGGATCCTTCATCCCGTCCAGGACAGCCCGCAGGTTAAACTTTTCCAGTTCCAGCTCCCGGGTTCGCTCGGCAACGGCAGTCCTGAGCTTTGCCGCACTCTGACGCAGGCTCTCTTCCAGTTTTTTCTGGCGGCTGATGTCGACAAAGGCCTCAATCCCGCCGATGACCACGCCTTCAGCGTTACGCAGCAGATCGATATTCTTGCTCAAATCAATCCTGTGCCCGTCACGGTGCAAAACAGAGCAGGAGACACTGGTGATCGGTTTCTCCTGCTCGATATGGAACAGTCCGCACTTTTTGCCACAGGGGATGCCATTCAAAAAAGAGCAATGCTGACCAACGACCTCTGCTGCGGAATAACCGGTAATCCGTTCCGCTTCTGCATTCCAATAGACAATTCTCATTTCGGTATCGACCAAAAACAACCCTGCGGGAATCGTCTGCATCAGTTGCGGCAAGGGGTAAGCACGCAGTAACTCTTTTGCCGATGAATTCATAGATCTCCTGCTTTTCGGTTATCTTTAAATTGACCGCCAGGGAACGCTCATCCTCGACCGGCACGACCAACGACGGCAACCCTGACATCGCTGGCCCCGGCATCGAGTAATATCTGACTGCAGACTGCGGCAGTGGCGCCTGTGGTCATCACATCATCAACCAGTAAAACCCGCTCCCCCGTCAAAGTCCGGCGACAGTCAAAAGCATCGCGAAGATTTCTTGCCCGCTCTCTGGCTCGCAAACCTTGTTGCTGCGGGGTGTCACGAACCCGCTGTAACAGATCGGTCGAGACCGGACATGACAAGTGATCTCCCAATTCACGTGCTAACAGCAGAGATTGATTATACGACCTTTCTCGAAGCCGATATTTATGAAGGGGCACCGGCACCACAAGATCGGGAATCGGTGCAGATTTGATTTTATCAAACAAGAGGACGCCTAAGGGACGGTCCAGATCGTGTCCGCCTTCATATTTGAAGCGATGCACCGCTTTACGCAGACCGGCTTCATATACGCCGACAGCAGCGACAGAGAGATAGGGCGGCAATGAGCGGCTGCATGATTCGCAAAGATGGGCTGAGCTGTTGCTGGAGGGGAAAGGGAGCGTACAGCGGCTACAGATGCCGGAAGGGAGCGGCGTAAAAGAGATACGACAGGAAGAGCAGAACGCTGATGGTTCTGAAGAGGGCAGGGTCTGATAACAGAGAGGACAGGCCGCAGGGAAGAGCAGGTCGAGAAAACCATTCAATTCCCGGGATAACCTGTCGAACATACGACCTCCGTATCGAGCTAATCGATCAAGGGTTTTCCAGTCATCTCTACAGGTTGTGGCAGTCCGAGCAGACGTAGCAGGGTCGGTGCCAGATCAGCCAGAATTCCATCACGCAATTCAGCGCTTTTTTGTTTTTCTCCAACCAGAACCAATGGCACAGGATTACTGGTGTGAGCCGTATATGCGCCGCCGCTGGCATCGGTCATCTTTTCACAGTTGCCATGATCCGCAGTGATCAGCAGTTGCCCGCCAACTGCGAGGATCGAGGCAACAACTCGCCCGACACAGCGATCAACTGTCTCCATAGCCTCTATGGCTGCGGACAACACCCCTGTATGGCCAACCATATCAGGGTTGGCGAAGTTAAGAATGATCAGGTCATAAGCCAGGGACTCGACTCGGGAAACGACTTCATCGGTGACCTCGTTAGCGCTCATTGATGGTTTCAGGTCATAAGTTGCGACCTCTTTCGGTGATGGGATAAGAATCCGATCTTCACCAGGCCAGGCCTTCTCAACACCCCCGTTAAAAAAGAAGGTGACATGAGCATATTTTTCAGTTTCCGCTATACGCAGCTGGGTGAGCCCGGCATCAGCGATGACCTCAGCCAGGATATTAGAGTAGCCTTCGTGAGGAAAGGCAACCGGCAGATTGAAGGTTGCGTCGTATTCAGTCATGCAGACGAAATCGACCAAAGCTGGCTGCTTATTTCGTTCGAAACCGGAGAAATCAGGGTCATGCAAGGCACGAGTCATCTCGCGGGCACGGTCAGCACGGAAGTTAAAGAAAACAACCCCGTCGCCGTCTTCTATTGTGCCGCCCTCGCCAATGACCCAGGGTTCGACAAATTCATCAGTCTGCTCCGCAGCATAAGCGGCCTTGATCGCTTCGGCTGACGAAACCGCTTCCTGACCGTCCCCCTCAGTCATCGCCAGGTAGGCGCGTTCAACACGCTCCCAGCGATTATCCCTATCCATTGCCCAGAAACGACCGGTCACAGTCGCCACCCGGCCCAAACCGATTTCTTCAAGCTCCTGTTCAAGTTCCTGCAGATAGCGCGCTCCGCTACTTGGCGGGGTGTCACGCCCATCAAGAAAGGCGTGAATGCAGACATCCTTGATGCCGAACTGCTTTGCCAGGCGAACCAGGGCGTACAGGTGCGTGTTGTGGGAATGAACGCCGCCGTCTGAGAGCAGTCCCAGCAAGTGTAACTTGCCGCCACTTTCAAGGACTCGCTGGCAGACATTGATCAACGCAAGGTTTTCTGCAAAGCGCCCCTCTTTAATCGCCAGGCTGATCCGGGTCAGTTCCTGATAGACAATACGACCGGCGCCGATATTCAGATGCCCGACCTCTGAGTTTCCCATCTGCCCATCCGGGAGACCGACATCATGCCCTGAAGCGCCGAGCCGGGAGGTTGGATATTTCTGCAGCAGCCCATCCAGACAAGGAGTCTTTGCCTGAGCAACTGCGTTATCGTCGGTTGTCTCGCTGAGGCCCCAGCCATCAAGAATGACCAGAGCGACCGGTTGCTTTGCCATATAGGTAACCTAACGTTGTCCGTGAGGAATTGCCTTCTGCTCAGACGGGCGGGCGGCCTGAATCTTTTCGCGCTCCGGGAGAACCATACTGTCCCAGGCTCCGCAGGACGGGCAACGACTGAGCCAACTGCCGTGACTATCGCCACATAAATCACAAACAAAACCGAGGTGGAGGTGATTATCTATCCCCAGGGCCAGCTGATATTCGCTCAGCGCATCGTCGATATTGTTCCGACGACGATTAGCCTCGGCGAGCAACAGGTGTAACTGGCGGAAATCGACCCCTGAGTTCTCTACAGCCTGCAACTGCTCCAGAGCTTCGTCTACCATTTCCAGGCGCAGACAGAGTCTTCCCAGATAAAGTTTCAGGATCAGATCCTGATCGTCCTTCACCATCTGGGTCCGATAGAATTTAAGCAGGGCCGAGGGGTCTTCCGCACTCATATAAAGTTCTTCCAGACGACTTAAAAAGACGCTCTTCTTGTGAATCCGGTAGCCTTCCTGATAAACTTCTGCAGCTTCTGTGCTCCGGTTCAATCGGCGATACGCGTCGCCCAGAGAGACTCGGGCCGGAGTAAAGTCGGCTTCCTGCTTGATAAGATCGCGAAAGGCGTTAACAGCCTGTTCGACCTCGTCGTTTTCCAGCAAGAGATTTGCCATTTCGTAATTAAGTTGTAAAAGCTGCAGCTTTTCGCTGGCAGCTTTGGGTCCACCGGCGGCAGCTTTAACGATCCGTTTCTGCAAACCGAGCGCATCCTGCCATTCGTTCTGTTCAATATGAAGATCACGCAACGCACGCAGCGCCTTGCGATTCTCACTGTCTCTGGCCAACAAATCCCGATACATCTCTATCGCGTCCTTAGTGCGACCGGACTCTGCGTATGTGGCCGCCAGTTTGAACAGAACCTCAACACTCTTTGGATCAAGATCGCGGGCCTTCAAAAGCAGATCGATGGCCTGTGCCGGAGTCCCTTCCTGCAATGCCACATTGGCCAGGGCGAGATAGGTATCGATTCGCCGAGAATCTCTGTCCAGAGCCTTCTGCAAAAGTTGGCGGGCTTTTTTAAGATCACCCGAAAGCAGACGGGCAACACCATCGCGATAGATGACAGCGACTTCTTCGTCTTTTTTGAGCTTCCGCTTGCGCCGCCACTGACCGACAGAATGGACAGCAAGGCTGAGGATATGGACGCCGTTGCCAAGTAACAGTCCAATCAGCACAGCGGTCACCAGAATGATCGGAGCAGGAGAGGTAAAGCTCTGGTCCGCCGTCACGAAAACCGTTATATCATCCGGATTAATGTCCCAGAAATAGAGAAAACAAAAAACAAAGATGATAAAGACAAACATGAACAGGGCAATTTTGACCATAGGTCACCTCTCCAGAATTACTCGCCAATAACGGCAAAGGCATGCAGTGGGTTATTCTCCGAACTTCTCCACTTCCGATTTACATTCCACACAGTATCGTGAAAAGGGGCGAACTTCCATGCGTCGCATGGGGATATCCTCCTCACAGCGAGCACAAAGACCATAAACCCCTTTGTCCATCCGCTCCAGCGCCGCATCGATATCTCTCACTCGGCTACGTTGGGTTTCACTGAGGTTCATCAATACTTCTTGAGTATAGCTGTTGGAAGACATATCGCCAATATCCGGTACTCCGTCCTTACCCAGCTCCTGTGATGCTGCGTAAGCTTTCGCCGAATCCTCCAGGACCTCTTCACGCATCACCAGAAGGCGTTGCCTTGCTGCTTCGAGTTGCTCTTCGTCCATCTCTACTCTTCCCTCCCACTCAATCTAGACTGACGTGACTATTGATTATGATAAGGCTCATTACGCAGAATCGTACTACTTCGGTAAAGCTGTTCCAACAAAAACAGGCGGGCCATCTGATGGGTAAAGGTCAATTTTGACAGCGAAAACAACAGGTCGGCCCGCTGCTTGACTGCTGGATCCAATCCGTAAGGACCACCGATCACCAGACACCAGGGTTGTCCACCATGCAGCATCTGCTTCCCCAGTTTTGCCGCAAGCTGCTCGGAGCCAAATTGCTTGCCATGCTCGTCCAGAACCAGGACAAAGGCTTCTCCAGGAATTTTTTCCAGAATCCGCTCCCCTTCACGACGCAGCAGCCCTGGTACGTCTCCCCGGCGGCCCCCTTTTTCTTCCTTCAGTTCAACAATTTCGAGAGTAAAGTGTCGTCTGAGTCGGCCAGCGTACTCTTCCGCAGCCTGCTTGAGCCAGGGTTCCGATAGCTTCCCGACGCAGAGCAGGCGCAGCTTCACTCCTTATCAGCTCCAGGAACAGAAACTTCCGGTGCCTCACTCCAGAGACCTTCGAGGTCATAAAACTGGCGAACAGAGTCCTGAAAAACGTGGACCATGACTTCACCGTAATCAAGAAGCACCCAACGTCCTTCCTCCATCCCTTCGGTCGCCAGAGGAAGTGTGTCGTGATCCTTCTTGAAACCAAGACGGATGGCCTCAGCTATGGCCTGCACCTGACGATCCGAGCGACCGGTAACGATCATCAGATAATCGGCCAAGGATGATAATCCGCTGATCTCCAGCAAGCGAAGGTCGAGTCCTTTTTTCTCCAGGGCGTATTCCGCCGCGGCCAATGCACATTCTTTTGCTTGCAAATGAATACCTTATTCTGCTGGCGACCTGGTCGCCGCGTAAAGACGATGATGAGCGATGTAATCGATCACTTTCGCCGGGACCAGCCCATCGATAGACTCACCGTTAGCAACCGCTTGCCGGACGCTGGTAGATGAGATATCACAGCTGGTATGAGAAACAAAAACCACCGAAAAACCTGCGTCATGCAGCAGTTTTTTGGCGTCGGCATCATAACAGAACTGGTCAGCGATAGCAACCGGGAGCAGGTCACGCGGATCACCAGAGAAACCTGGTCTTGCGGTCACAATGATGTGGGCCAGCTCAAAAAGGCGAGCATAGGCCTTCCAGGAACCAATGTCACAAAAGGAGTCGAGCCCCATGATAAAATAAAAGCTGTCTCCGGGGTGTTTTTCCCGCAGCAACTCCAGCGTGGTCACCGAGTAGCTGGTCCCTCCGCGCCGTCCTTCCAGATCACAAGCTCGATAGTGATCAACGCCTTCAATGGCGGCCTCAACCATCGCCAGTCGCTGAGAAAAATCGACCTTTTCCGCCAGGGACTTGTGGGGAGGCTGACAAGTCGGAACAAACCAGACCTGATCCAACCCGCAAGCAGCAAAAACCTCTTCTGCAATATGCAGATGACCAAAATGGACCGGATTAAAGGTTCCGCCGAGAATACCGATTTTCATTACCAGACCGCTGGCCGAAATTAAGGGCGAACCTGTCCGTCGCCCAGAACAATAAATTTACGGGTGGTCAGATCCTCCAACCCCATGGGGCCGAACGAATGAAGCTTGGTCGTTGAAATACCAATCTCAGCGCCAAGACCAAGCTGATTTCCGTCAGAGAAACGGGATGAAGCATTGACCATAACCACGCTCGAATTAATCTCCCGGATAAATCGCTGCGACATTGCATAGTCATTAGTGACGATAACCTCAGTGTGAAGCGAACCATAACGCTGGATATGCTCTCGGGCCGCCTCAAAGCCGCTGACCACCCGGATAGCCAAAATCAGCTCCAGGTACTCTTCGTGCCAGTCCTCCTCAGTTGCTGCGGCCATATCAGGCACATACTTACGCGCCTCTTCGCAGCCACGCAGCTCGACTCCTGACTCCCTCATGGCTCTGGCGATCCGTGGCAGGAATTCAGCGGCAGCATCCCTATGGACCAGCAGCGTCTCCATGGCATTACAAACGCCGGGACGCTGCACCTTGGCGTTGAGACAAATTTCTTCGGCCATCTGAAAGTCGGCATCGGCATCAACGTAAGTGTGACAGACACCCTTATAATGCTTGATGACCGGGATGCGCGAATTTTCAGAGACAAACCGGATCAACCCCTCCCCCCCACGTGGAATGATCAGGTCGATCTGTTCGTCCAGCTTGAGCAGTTCGGTCACAGCATTACGGTCGCTGGTCGTCACCACCTGTAAGGCAGCCTTTGGCAGCCCCATCGTTTCCATAACCTGCTGTAGAACCGCTCCGATGGCGCGATTAGAATGGATCGCCTCAGAGCCGCCGCGGAGAATAACCGCATTGCCGCTCTTCAAACAGAGTCCCGCCGCATCAGCGGTTACATTGGGTCGCGACTCGTAGATAATTCCGATCACGCCCAGAGGAATTCTCTGACGTCCAACCTGAATCCCGTTGGGTCGACGCCACATCCCGGTGATTTCTCCTACCGGATCGGGCAGCACGGCCACTTCCCGCAACCCGTCGGCCATCCCCCTTATCCGCTCGGGGGTCAGCGCCAGACGATCGACCATCGCAGCAGCCATCCCGCTGGAACGTGCCGCTTCAAGATCCTTGAGGTTCTCCTGCTGCAACGAATCCTGTTCTGCTTCGAGGGCATCCGCCATTTTCAGCAGCAAGTCGTTTTTAACCCCGGAGGACAGATTTGCCATCTCTTGCGCAGCGGCTTTTGCCTCTTGCGCTAACATCAGTATTTCATCATAAACACTCATTCGTCGCCCTTCTCTTCGCCAGCCAGAGTCAAGACCAAATCATCTCGGCAGACGATTTCGTCACGATACTTATAGCCGAGCACTGCTTCAATTTCAGCACATTGCTTGCCGATTATTTTTAACAGTTCTGCCTGAGAGTAGCTGACAACCCCTTTGGCGAACTCAACGCCTTCGCTATCACAGATGCGAACGGCATCGCCTCGCTCAAAGCTACCCTCAACACCACATACCCCAGATGGTAACAAACTTTTTCCCTGTTTCACCACCGCACGGCAGGCTCCCTCGTCCACCAGCAACTTGCCGCGTGGCTTTTTGGAAAAAGCGATCCAGCGTTTTTTAGCGGTTAATTTCGATAACGCTGGAAGAAAATAGCTGCCGACCTCTTCCCCTGCAAAGACCTTCTTCAGGATTTTCGGTGTTCGGCCATTAACGATCAGGGTTCCAACCCCTGCCAGGCCAACCCGCTTGGCCGCTTTGACTTTGGTTGACATCCCGCCGGTTCCCAGACTGCCCTTGGCCTCTCCGGCCAACGCTTCGATCCGGGGGGTGATCCGCTCAATCAGAGGGATCAGCTCTGCCGCCTGGTTCTCCGATGGGTCGCTGTCATAAAAGCCATCCACATCTGACAGGATAATCAGTAGATCAGCCTCGATCAGGCTGGTCACCAGTGCCGACAGATTGTCATTATCGCCAAAGCGGATTTCCTCAACCACCACGGTGTCGTTTTCATTAACAATCGGGGTCACGCCATATTCAAGCAAAGTCGTCAGGGTGTTGCGTGCATTCAGATAGCGCCGCCGGTTCGAAAGATCATCACGGGTCAGCAGAACTTGAGCCACCATCTGATTTCGACTGAGAAAGGTCTCTTTGTAGGCCCTAATAATCCGGGTCTGCCCGATAGCCGCCGCAGCCTGCTTCTGGGGGATTGTCTGAGGACGGCCGACAATCCCGAGCTGTCCCTTCCCGGCTGCGACAGCACCGGAAGAGACAACAATCACCTCCAGCCCCAACTCACGCAAATCACAGAGGTCAGAGGAAATGGCCGCAAGAACCGCTTGCTCCAGCCCAGCGTCATTTGAGATGACACCGCTGCCTATTTTAACGACCACTCGTTTGACGTGGGAGAGAAGTGAACTACGCATAGACCCTCAAACATTTCATCTCTTAATGAAAAGACAGACGTTGCAGCCTAGCTGCCCCCCGAACAACTGTCAAGAGGTCGGCTCGACCTGCTCACGACGTGCGTCAAGTTCAATGCCAACAGCCTCAACCAGCTCTCTGGTCCCCTCACCGGTCACCGCTGAAACCAGAAAAGTGGGGTACCCCAGAGACTCAAAATGGATCTTCATCTGCTCGGCCTCTTCTCGTACTTCAGTGATGTCAGCCTTGGTTATCACCACCATCTGCGGTTTTTGCGCCAGCGTCGCATCGTACTGAGTCAGCTCGTTATTGATCAGTTGAAAATTATCGAGTGCGTCCCCTTCCTGCATAAAGGAAAGGTCGACCAGATGCAGAAACAAATCAGTCCTTTCAACATGACGCAGGAATCTGGTTCCCAGGCCATGTCCTTCACTTGCGCCTTCAATCAAGCCAGGAATATCGGCCATCACCAGCGATTTGTACCCGCCATAGGGGACCACGCCCAAATTCGGCACCAGGGTGGTAAAGGGATAATCAGCGACTTTCGGTTTGGCTGCCGACACCGCAGAAATCAGAGTCGATTTTCCAGCGTTGGGGAGGCCGACCAGCCCTACATCCGCCAACAGCTTCAATTCAAGACGCAAGGTTTTATGTTCACCCGGAATCCCAGGCTGGGCATGTCGCGGCGCCCGGTTGGTACTGGTGCAGAAACGGGCATTTCCTCGTCCGCCTTTGCCACCTCTGAGGAACAGCATACGTGTTCCGGCCTGAGTCAGGTCGGCCAACTGCTCCCCGGTCTCGTTATCATAAACCAGAGTTCCCGGCGGAACCTTCAGTTCCAGGAATTCACCGTTTTTGCCATGCATGTCCTTGCCGAGACCCGGAGCACCATTTTTGGCTTTGTAGTGACTCAAAAAGCGGAAATCAAGCAGGGTCGACAGGCTACTGTCAACGACAAAATAGACATCTCCACCCTTGCCGCCGTCACCGCCGTTAGGCCCACCCTTCTCGACGAATTTTTCGCGACGAAAGGAGACACAACCTCGACCCCCGTCGCCTGACTTGACTTCAATTTTAACCTGATCGACAAACTTCATTTTTTTATCCTACTGCCCCGCCTCTACTGAAAGTGGGTCGAAAAGAACAGGACGCAAGGCTTGCGAATTTTTCTAAGCGAGACACAGTCAACACCATGGCGAGTAAAGAAAACTGAGCACAATACGCCAAATTGCTCTCGTTCACCCATGAAAGAGAAAAACCCGGTATCGCACTGCGACACCGGGTTTTTCAAGCTGTTTCCAACAAGACGGCCTAGGAGGCGTAAACACTGATGTACTTACGTCCTTTAGCCTTGGTCTCGAACTTGACTTCGCCCTCAACCAGTGCGAACAAGGTGTAATCCTTGCCACAACCGACATTGTTGCCTGGGTGGAACGTGGTGCCGCGTTGCCGCACCAGAATCGAGCCGGCGGTGACTTGCTGTCCGCCGAAACGCTTAACCCCGAGTCGCTTGCCAATGCTATCGCGACCATTCCTGGTACTACCGGCAGCTTTTTTATGAGCCATGGTTAGCCTCCTTAGGCTTCGATTGCCGCGACTTTAAGTCGGGTAATGGGTTGGCGGTGGCCGTTTTTCTTACGGTACCCTTTGCGCCGCTTGGATTTAAAGACAAGAATTTTCTTGTCTTTTTCCTGGGCAACGATCTGCGCTTTCACTTTCGCGCCTGGTACGAGAGGTGTTCCGAGTTTAACCTCTGCGCCACCGACCATGAGGATTTGATCGAGCTCGATGGTATCACCCACCGCACCTTCGATCTTCTCGATCTTTACAAGATCGCCTTCGGAAACTTTGTACTGTTTTCCCCCGGTCTTGATCACCGCATACATGTTTCTACTCCTTGCACTCTGGCATCTATTTTACAGCGAGAGAATTCCGCTGCAACGGCGCACTATAGAGGGTAGGCAAAAGCAAGTCAAGAGAAAACCATAAGCCGTTTTCCGGCTTGTCTTTGCTTCTTCGCCTCAGTCGCCGGAATCATTTCTTTTTCGGCTTTTTCTCTTTCTTATCAGGCCTGTCCTTCTTGTCCTCGCTCAACTTTTCAGGCTTGCAAAGATGATCCTTCTTTGCGGCGGCGGCACCACATTTTTCACACGCATATCTGGCGCCCCTTTTTTCGACTTCCGATTGGCCTTTCAGACAATGTCCCATTTTCACCTCGCTCTCGGCTCGGCCGCTAACCCAGGCTGACCTCAAACTGCTCAATATGAAAACCCGGGCGTGAATTGATTGCAATATGTCGCCCATGCCGCTGTTCCAACTCGTCAATCCCGGCACGCTCCTCATCAACCAGCAACCCGGCAACATCCGGATGGGTCAGCAGGGTGATCCGTCCGGCAGGCATATCAGACAACTCTCGCTGCAGTTCACGCAGAATCTCGTAGATTACCGTCAGCGCTTCCTTGACGTAGCCCTTCCCTTCACAGTAGGAACACGGCTCACAGAGAGTCCTGCCGATACTCTCGCGGACTCGCTTACGGGTCATTTCGACCAGACCGAGCTCGCTGATCTTAAGGATATTGGTCTTGTTCTTATCGTTCTTCAACGCCTCTTCCAGCGCCGAATGGACCTTCTCCCGGTGGGCCTCTTTCTCCATATCAATAAAATCAATGATGATCAAGCCACCGATATTTCGCAACCGCAACTGAAAGGCGATCTCCCGCACCGCTTCCAGGTTTGTCTTGAGGATCGTATCTTCCAGATTGTGTTTACCAACGTAGCGGCCAGTGTTGACATCCACCGCTGTCAGCGCCTCGGTCTGCTCAATAATAATAGAACCTCCGCTCTTCAACCAGACCTTGCGACCTAAAGCACGGGAGATTTCCACCTCCAGACCGAAGGAATCGAAGATCGGCTCATTGTCGTCATAGAACTCGATTGAATAATTCAGCCGCGGCATGAAGGTGCGGATAAAACGCACGATCTTGTCATACTCTTCGCGCGAGTCGACCACAATCCGCTTGACCTCTTCGGTCAGGATATCGCGCAGCACCTTGCTGGTAACGTCCAGATCGGAATGGATCAAGCTTGGGACCGGCTGCTGATCCAGATCACGGCTCAGGTTTTCCCAGAGACCGACCAGAAAAGTCATATCGGCACGCAGATCATTCTCGCTCTTCCCTTCGGAAACGGTACGAACGATAAATCCCGTACCGGGAGTCCTGATCGACTCGACAATCTCCCGCAATCGCTCCCGCTCTTCCTCACAATCGATGCGCCGTGAAATACCGATATGATCGACGGTAGGCATATAAACCAGATGCCGTCCCGGCAAAGAGATATGCGAAGTAATCCTCGCCCCCTTGGTCCCGATCGGCTCTTTGGAGATCTGCACCAATAGCTCTTGCCCCTCGCTCAGCAAATCCTCAATCGGCGGCAACGGTGGGATTTCACCCTCACCCTGCTGCTCCGGCGACTCCTCCTCCCCGTCGATCGTCCGAGCAACCTGCTCCATCTCATCGAGCACATCAGCAACATAGAGAAAGCCCGCTTTCTCCAGTCCGATATCGACAAAAGCGGCCTGCATTCCCGGCAGAACCCGGAT